>Ga0209068_10000245_pt1 | contig 31839 bp, 33 predicted proteins | sample ColStrG_CSR_2012_FD_187200 | JGI IMG/M metagenome (GOLD analysis project Ga0209068, IMG submission 187200) | Freshwater sediment microbial communities in response to fracking from Pennsylvania, USA - Cold Stream Run_MetaG_CSR_2012 (SPAdes)... | ecosystem: Environmental > Aquatic > Freshwater >...
CATAGCTTTCGATCATCGCACTGAGCTCGAATTCGGGCCTGCCCGTCTCGATGGCCGCGACCAGATCCGGGCAAGCCTGCTGCAATACCGTCACCTTGGGGCAGCGCTTGCGGATTTCCTCGGGATACACGCCCGACGCGATGGTGCGGCGGGTGCCGAACACCGCCAAGGTATCAGTGTTGTATTTCTGCGGATATTGCGGTGAGGCGACCGCCCACGGCGTTTGCGTCGCCGCCTCGACCGTGGGCGCAATGATGCCGATGATATTGTGCCCATTCCAACCACTGGCCGGCAGCCAATCGCGTTGAAGACTGCGGCCAGCAACGGCGGTCGCCGTATTACACGCCAGCATGACCAGCTTGCAGCCGAGCCCGAACAGAGCTTCAACGCCCGTGGCCGTCAGGGCGACGATGTCTTCGGACGAGCGGTTGCCATAGGGTACATTGGCGTGATCGCCCAGATAGGCGAACGAAACCGCCGGGAAACGCTGGGTCAGCGCGCGGAGCACCGTAAGGCCGCCGTGGCCGGAATCGAAGAGACCGATCATGGGGCGACCATAGCGCCAGACCGGAGCCTTTGTCAGGCGAAACTGTGGTGCTGTGCGACCGCATCAACCGTAGGGCGCAATAGCCTTCGCGTATTGCGCCGGAGCATGGCGTAGACATCGCGATAGACACACTCGCCCGACAAACCAAGGATTGTGCGTCTGGGAGGCGCAATACGCCAAGAAGCTATTGCGCCCTACGGTCGGACCTCGGTAACGACCAGCGCACCAATCGTCATCCGCCGGTCTTGCGTAGAGCAAATCTGGCATGGATCATGACCGGGCTGAGAATGCCAATCAAACCCGCAACCGCTCCTACTGCAGACCAGGGTCGATGTTGCCCCAAAACCGATCCAGGTCAGCCGCCCACGGAATCGTTGCGCCGCCCGTTCCACCGAGGAAGGTCTGGTCAGTGTGAGCTAGCCCAACCCACGCCCTACTCCGCCGCGTCCGCGCGCCGCATCCGGCCGGCCGCGGCCGCGTCGTGCTCGATGGACTTGAGGTCGTCAAGGCCGGGCATGGCGATCATGCTGTAGCCGCAGTCGACGAAGTGCGTTTCGCCCGTCACGGCGCCCGACAAGTCCGACAGCAGATAGAGCGCGGCACCGCCCACCTCATCGAGCGTGGGGGTCCGGCGCAGAGGCGCGTGGTCGCCCTGATAGTTGAAGATGGTGCGTGCATCGGCAACGCCGGCGCCCGCCAGGGTGCGCATCGGGCCAGCCGACAGGGCGTTGACGCGAATGCCTTGCGGGCCGAAGTCGGCAGCCAGATACCGCACGGATGCCTCGAGCGCGGCCTTGGCCACGCCCATCACGTTGTAGCTGGGCACCACTCGCGTCGAGCCGCCGTAGGTCAGCGTGATCATCGAGCCACCGCGCGGCATCATGGCGGCGGCGCGCTTGGCGATCTCGGTGAACGAGAAGCAGGAAATCGTCATGGTCGTCGTGAAATTCGCGCGCGTGGTATCGGCGTATTTGCCGCGCAATTCGTTGCGATCGGAAAAAGCGAGGGCGTGGACGACGAAGTCGAGACCGCCCCAGGTCTTCTCGATCTCGGCGAACACGGCGTCCACCGACTCAAGATCGGCGACGTCACAAGGAACGATCACTTCCGAATTGACCGACTTGGCGAGCGGGATGGCGCGGCGGCCGAAGGCCTCACCCTGATAGGTAAAGGCGAGCTTGGCGCCATGGCCCGCCAGCACGCGGGCGATGCCCCAGGCGATCGAGCGGTCGTTGGCTACTCCCATCACGAGGCCGCGCTTTCCGGCCATCAAGGGTTGTGGTTTCGCAATGTCATTGGCTGTCATCGTCCAGGTCTCCCGGCCCTTGAACTCGCACCACTTAACCAGTCTATTCATCGTTTGTCGTCACACCGCAAGAAGGCTTCTCATGCTCAGCCATCGAGGCGACGGAATACCAGCGTCGCGTTGGTTCCACCGAAACCGAAGCTGTTCGACATCACCGTTTCCAGCTTCGCGCCATCAACCCGCGAACGCATGATGGGCAGGTCGGCGAAAACAGGATCAATCTCGGCGATATTGGCCGACTCGGCAATAAAGCCGTTGCGCATCATCAATATAGAGTAAATGGCCTCCTGCACGCCGGCGGCACCCAGCGAATGGCCGGTCAGCGACTTGGTGGCTGAAATCGGCGGCACCTTCTTGCCGAACACCGTCCGGATCGCCTCGATTTCCTTCAGATCGCCGATCGGCGTCGAAGTGGCGTGCGGATTGATGTAGTCGATGGTCTCGATCCGCTTGCCATCGAAACCATTGAGCGAATTGGACATGCAGCGAGCCGCCCCTTCGCCCGATGGCGCCACCATGTCGTGGCCGTCGGAGGTGGCACCATAGCCGACCACCTCCGCGATGATGCGGGCGCCGCGCGCTTTGGCATGGTCGAGCGCCTCCAGCACCACCACGCCAGCCCCGCCCGCGATGACAAAGCCGTCGCGATCCTTGTCATAGGCCCGCGACGCCTTTGCCGGTGTGTCGTTGTAGCCCGAGGACATGGCTTGCATGGAGTCGAACAACACCGACAGGGTCCAGTCGAGTTCCTCGGACCCGCCTGCGAACATCACGTCCTGCTTGCCCCATTGGATTTGCTCGGTGGAATTGCCGATGCAGTGGGAGGACGTGGCGCAGGCGGAGGAGATCGAATAGTTGACCCCCTTGATGTGGAACGGCGTGGCAAGTGTCGCCGAAGCCGTGCTCGACATGCATTTGGGCACCTCGAACGGGCCGACCTTCTTGGCGCCTTTTTCCCGGGTGGTATCGGCCGCCCACACCTGGGCCTTGGTGGACGGCCCGCCCGAGCCCATGATGATGCCGGTGCGCTCGTTCGAAACGTCCTTGGGTTCCAGCCCTGAGTCCCGGATGGCCTGCTCCATGGCGATATAGTTCCACGCCGAACCCGCGCCCATGAAGCGCTTGGCCTTGCGGTCGACCATCGTTTCCCAGTCGATCTTCGGCGCACCATGGACATGGCAGCGGAAGCCCAGTTCGGCGTACTTGTCGGCCTTGACGATGCCGCTCTTGGCCTCGCGCAACGAGGCGGTGACTTCCTGGGTGTTGTTGCCGATGCTCGAAACAATGCCCATTCCGGTGACGACGACACGTCGCATGTGATATTCCTTCGCAGCAGTGACCGTGACCAGCACGGCTGGCCCATGAGCTTGGGGACCGTTGGTTCCAGCCTTAGGCCGGGCCGGCGTCCGGCAGCGCCGCCTCGGGCTTCAGAAGCACCCGCAAGTCCCTTGCCGAGTAGATGACCTCGCCGTTGGCGATCAGCTGGCCATCGGCCTCGGCGAGTTTGAGCTTGCGGGCGATGACGCGCTTGATGTCGATGACATATTTGAGTTGCTTCATCGAGGGTGTCACCTCTGTCATCAACTTGACCTCGCCGACACTCGAGGCGCGGCCTTGGCCCGGCAATCCCAGCCACCCGAGGAAAAAGCCGGTCAGCTGCCAGAGCGCGTCCAGCCCAAGGCAGCCCGGCATCACCGGATCACCCTTGAAGTGACATGCGAAGAACCAAGCGTCCGGCCTGATCGCGAATTCCGCCACGATCCGGCCCTTGCCATGCTCGCCGCCCGCTTCGTTGATGTCGGAAATACGATCGAACATCAACATCGGAGGTAGCGGCAACTGAGCGTTGCCAGGTCCGAAGAGTTCGCCCCGCCCGCAGGCCAGGAGATCCTCAAATTCGTAGCTTGGGCGGCGTTCGGCCATGTTGTTCGCGTTTCCTGTTCGTCGTCTGACAACGTTGGGGTCGCGACTGGTTAACACACTCGCGCAGGTGTCAAAAGAGTTCACGACCCTAGCCCGATGACAAATCGCCTCGGCCAGATTGCGGTTCTGGCCAACACCTTGGATTGCCGCAGCTCTGACAAGCATTTATGGTTGGGCCGCGCCAGACCAGGAAAGCCAGAGCGATGCAGCAGTCCACGCCTTTAAAAGACCGGTTGAAGTCGGCGGGCCTTCGGCCCACGCGACAAAGGCTGGCGCTGGGCGGATTGCTGTTCACGGGGCTGGACAGGCATTTCACCGCCGAACAGCTTCACGTCGAGGCACGCCGGGCGGGGTTCGCGGTGTCGGTGGCGACGGTTTATAACACCTTGCACCAGTTCACGCGGGCCGGCCTGTTGCGCGAGGTCGTCGTGGATGGCTCGAAAACCCATTTCGATACCAACACCAGCAATCATCATCATTTCCTGTTCGAGGATGGGTTGCTGGTCGACATCGCGGCCGGCCAAATGCAGTTGCTGGGCTTGCCCGAGGCGCCCAGGGGTTCTCTGGTCAAGCGGGTGGATATTCTCGTTCGGCTGGCAAAAATTGAAGGGTGAGCCCGGGCTTTACCGTGTCGCCCCCTTGGCGATTGGCTCCTGATAGCTCAGCCCCATGTCCCAAGGGAAATAGATCCAGGTATCCTGGGAGACTTCGGTGATGAAGGTGTCGATGGTCGGCACGCCGGCTGGCTTGGCATAGACCGTCGCGAAATGGGCCTGGGGCAGGAACTCGCGGATCAGCTTGGCGGTCTTGCCGGTGTCCGTCAGGTCGTCGACCACCAGCACCCCCTTGCCCTTGCCGCCGTTGAGGCTGCGGATGCTGGGTCCGATCTCCTTGATCATTGTCAGTTTGCTTTGCTTGTCGTTGTGGTCGTAGCTGGCCACGCACACGGTCTCGATCAATCGCAGGTTGAGTTCGCGCGATACGATGGCGGCGGGCACGAGGCCGCCGCGCGTGATGCACACCAGCGCTTCGAACGGGCCTTTGTCCGCGAGCCGCCATGCCAGCGCCCGGGCGTCCCGGTGAAACTGATCCCAGGATACGGGGAAGGCCTTCGGTGCGGTGGGGCTCGTCATGTGCTGAAGTCTCCGTGAGAACGATGCGGCTGGTTCTAGTCCGACGCCGCGGCCTCGGGCAACGCAGGATTTTGCGTCGGATGGGCCGCCTCGAGGTAGTCGCGCGAGCGCATCTCGATGAGCCGGGAGGCGGTGCGCGTGAAAGCCAGCGAGCCATCGCCGGAGGTGTACAGGGCCTCTGGTTCCGCCTCGGCGGAGGCAATAAGCCGGACCTTGGCGTCGTACAGGGCATCAACCAAGGTGATGAATCGGCGCGCCTCGTTGCGTTTTTCGGGTCCGAGGGCGGGTATGTCTTCGAGGATCGCGGTGTGGAATGCCCTGGCTATGGCCCTGTAGTCGGCGGCGCCTAGGGGCCGCTCGCATAGCTCGGCGAAGCTCAGCCAAACCGTGCCGCCGGCGGCCCGCGCGATGTCCAATTTGCGTCCCGCGACGTCGAGCGCCTTGTGCATGGGCTGCGCGTTTCCGGTCATCATGCGCCAGGTTTCGTGCAAGACGGCATCAGCCGCCGCACCCAGAGGCGTGACATACAACTGCCGGCCCATCAGTTTGTCGAGCCGGTAATCGCGGGCGGCGGCGACTTCAATTATGTCCGTGTGCAGCTTCAGCAGATCGATAAACGGCACGAACAGCTGCCGGTTGAGGCCGTCGCGATAGAGATCGTCGGGCGCACTGTTGGACGTCGTGACCAGGACCAGACCGCGCTTGAAAAGTCCCCGGAACAACCGCGAAAGGATCATCGCGTCGGCGATGTCGTTGACCTGGAATTCGTCCAGGCACAGCAACAAGCCTTTTTCCGACAGCAGACGGGCGGCCTCGGGCATCGGGTCGCCCAAATCCCTATCGCGGGCTGTTTCGATGGCGGCGTGAGCCTCGGCCATGAACGCATCAAAATGCAGCCGGCGCTTGGACGCGAACGATGTGCTGGCGAACAACAAATCCATCAGCATGGTCTTGCCGCCACCGACCCTGCCGTGAAGGTAGACCCCTCGCGGGGCTGGCTTGGCATGGCCGATCAACCGCAGCAGCGATCCGGGGTGATAGCCGGAGAGCCCGGCGCTCAGTCGTTCAAGCGCCGCCACGGCGTCCCGTTGTGCCCGATCAGATCGCGCGGCACCCGAGGCCAGAAGTTCACGATAGGCGGAGGTCAGGTCCAAACTCAACGGCCCGGCGCCGTCATGCCCAGCTGCACCAGCGGCTCAGGCATGACCTCGCGCATTCGGCGGAGGCCGGCGACTGACAACTCCTCGCTGTTGGGCGGATCGCTGCCGTCCGGTGTCCGGAAAAGATTCAACGCCTGGTCGACATCCATGCACACGCCTCCGCCCCCCGCTTCAGTGGACACATTAGCGATGGACAAAGCTGGGCGTAAAGCCGCGCCTGGCACGAAAAAGGGGCTTATCCTCAGATCGGGTTGCCCTCCAGCTCCTTGCCAAGGGCATCGATCGAGGCTTTGGCGCCATTGTTGAGCGGATCGATCTCCAGCACCTTGTTGTAGGCCGCCACCGCGCCGAGCCGATCACCCTTGGCCGCGCGAATAAGGCCGATGCCCGCCAGGGCGCCGAAATGGCGCGGCTCCAGCGCCAATACCTTGCCGATGTCGGCCATCGAGCGGTCAAAATCGTTCATCATGTAAAGCAGTGTCGCCCGCTTGTTCCAGCCCTCGGCGAACTCCGGGGCCTTGGCAACCACGGTGTCGAGCACCGCCAGTGCTTCGTCGAAAGCCTGACCCTGCATCAAGGCCGTGGAACGCTGCATGAGGCCGTCGACCTCATCGTTGCCTGAGCCGACCCAAGCCGACCAGACTTGCGCTTCCAGCATCCGGGCGGTCGCCTCGTCCTTCGCGGTTTTTAGCTGGTCCAGCAGCGGCGCGGCCATGTCGCGGGCGGACTTGCCGATGGGCGGGGATTGGCCGAGCGACGGGCTCGCGAAGCTGGCGGCCAGGAGGCCAAATGTCGAGACAACCAGAAATCTCAGGACCGTTCTGCGCATGGCGGCAATTTTAGACAGAAGCCAGCCCCCGTGTATAGAATCGCCGGCATCACATATCGATGAACAGGATCAGCGCACCCGGTGCCGTGCCCGCGCGCCGCGCTCGATGGCCGCGACCACCAGCTTGGAAAGGTCGAGCTTGTCGCTGACCATCTCGAGGAAGCGCACCTCCTCCTGCTGGATCTTGAGGTCGGCGGCGGCGACCTCAACCGCCAGCGCATAGGCGGTCTCGTGCAGCTTTGGCGGCACGTATTTGGCGATCAAGTCGAGGACCTTGTTCAGACCATCCTTGCTCGCCAGCACCTTGCCACAGGCCTCGGCCATCGGCACCAGATTGTCGACGTCGAAATCGGCAAATACCGGCAGATGGCTGACAATCGCGCCGATCCGGCGCAGCTCGACATCGTTTATCATGCCATCGACGGCGGCGGTGGTGACCATGACATAGATGAGCGCGTCGTGGTGGCTGAGGCCCTTGGCCATGAAGATGGTCCTTTTTGGTGGCGCCGGGCGACTCCCCTCCGGGGAGCCGGCCGCCCGGCGCTTGTAAAGCCAATGGAGCGCTTTAAAAAGAGACTCTTCGACCGCGGAAGGGAGCCGCCGCCTCGGGCCGGCTCCCGGAACGGGAACAGGAAGCGGCAAATAGGAAAGGCGAAGCCATGGGCGAATTGATGACCATTCCAGCGCGGCGCGGCCGGGCGGTGCGGCTGAACAGGGGCCAGTCGATCCAGATCGTCAACACGCACGGCTCGCAGGTCGTCGATACCTGGTGCTTCAGCTCCGAGGATTTTTCCGAGTTCATGTCGAACGAGCACTCGCGCCCGACCTTGGGTTCGATTTTTCCGCGCGTCGGGGCGCCGTTCTATTCCAACCGCCGGCGCCCCATCCTGTTCTTTGCCGAGGACACCTCGCCCGGCCGCCACGACACCATCATCGCGGCTTGCGACGACTACCGCTACGGGCTGCTCGGCTGCACCGAGTACCACGACAACTGCACTGACAATCTGCACGCGGCGCTGCGGGCGTTGGGCTTGAAGTCGGCCGAAACGCCCTCGCCGCTGAATTTGTGGATGAACATTCCGGTGGCGGCGGATGGCGCCACGGCTTGGGGCGAGCCGCTGAGCAAGCCGGGTGACTATGTGGTGCTGCGCGCCGAGATGGATTGCGTGGTGGCGATGAGCGCCTGCCCGCAGGATATGCTGCCCATCAACGGCAAGGGGATGCGGCCGGTGGAGGCGCACTATCGGGTAGTGGGTTGATAACCGGCTGCTGGACGGGGACACGATGTTCATCTTCGGCGACGCCGGGGCCGCCGGAACCCAATGTCGGTTGAGCCGAAGATGAACTTCGTGTCCCCGCTGCCGTCTGCGATCAACGGGGACACGAGGTTCATGTCCGGCGCGGGCGTCTTGCGGTTGCGGTGAGGTGGTGCGCCGGCCGAACATGACCATCATGTCCCCATTGACCCCCGCGCACCACTCACTACAGTCCGCGCCAACCCGACCCCATCACACTCCCGGAGCCCCGATGGCCGCCGACTTGTCTCGTGATGCCGTGCTTGCCGCCCTGAAGACTGTCGCCGGCCCCGACGGTGCCTCGAACCTCGTCGATCTCGGCCTTGTCTCCGAGGTCGTGCTGGCGAACCGCAAAGTGTATTTCTCCATCTCGGTCGCGCCCGAGCGGGCACAGCAACTCGAACCTTTGCGGCTCGCAGCCGAAGCCGCCGTCAAGAAACTCGGCGGCGTGGATCAGGTGAGCGCGGTTCTCACCGCCGAGCGGGCCCAGGGCGCGGCCGCTCCTGCCAAACCCGCTGCCCGGCAGGCTCCCCGTTCCAACCCCATCGTGGTCCCCGGCGTCAAATACATCATCGCGGTTGCCTCCGGCAAAGGCGGCGTCGGCAAATCGACCACCGCCGTCAATCTCGCGCTTGGCTTCCAGGCGCTTGGCCACAAGGTCGGGCTGCTCGATGCCGACATCTACGGCCCCTCGGTGCCACGCCTGCTCGGCCTCTCGGGCAAACCGCAGCTCACCGATGCCAAGCAGATCACGCCGATGCGCGGCTATGGCCTCGCGGTCATGTCGATGGGTTTCCTGGTTGACGAGGGCACGCCCGTCATCTGGCGGGGGCCGATGGTCATCTCGGCGCTGACCCAAATGCTGCGTGACGTCGCCTGGGGCGGCCTCGACGTGCTGGTCGTGGACATGCCGCCTGGCACTGGCGACGTTCAGATCACGATGGCCCAGCAGGTGCCGCTGGCCGGCGCCGTCATCGTCTCGACACCCCAGGATCTGGCGCTGATCGACGCGCGCAAGGGGCTCGCCATGTTCCAGCAGGTGAGCGTGCCGGTGTTGGGGTTCGTCGAGAACATGAGCTACTTCCTATGCCCGTCCTGTGGCATCCGTTCCGAGATCTTCGGCCACGGCGGGGCAAGGGCCGAGGCGGAAAAGCTCGGCGTGCCGTTCCTGGGTGAAGTGCCGCTGCACATGGAAATCCGCGAGAAATCCGATCTTGGCACCCCGATCATGGCCACCGCCCCCGACAGCCCCAACGCCGGCATCTACCGCGACATCGCGCAGAAGTGCTGGAGCGCGCTGGCGGGCGGGGTGACCGGCGCCAAGGCCGCGCCGAGGATCGTCATTGAATGAACGACTCATGGCCCACCGAAATAAAACTGTCACCGGACAAGCGCACATTGAACGTCGCTTTCGACAATGGTGACAGTTTCGCGCTACCCGCGGAGCTCCTGCGGGTGATGAGCCCGAGCGCCGAAGTGCAGGGGCACTCGGCCGGGCAGCGCGTGACGGTGCCGAACAAGCGCAAGGTTGGCATTCGCGATGTGCGGATGATCGGCAACTATGCGGTACAGATTGTTTTTGATGACGGCCATGACACCGGGTTCTATCGCTGGCAGTATCTGCACGATCTTGGTGCGCGCCAGGCCGAGCACTGGCGGGTCTATGAAGCAGAGCTTTCGGCCAAGGGATTTTCACGAGGTTGAGGAGCCAACGCCGAAGTGAGCGACGCGCCGCCCCGGCTGGGCCTCTTGCGTGATCGGCTGAAGCGGCTGTTGGCACAATCGCCTGCCGCCGGAGTCGTTCGGCCGAGAAACGCCGCTCCCGCCAGCCTGGATAGCCTGCCACCTGCGGATTGGCGGCGCGTCCTCGCCGCGCTGCCCGATCCCGCGCTACTGCTTGATCGCCAGTCGGCTGTGCTTGTGTTCAATGACCGGGCCGCCGAATTGTTCCTGCATATTGCCCGCGACATGCCGATCTCGGCCGTCAGCCGCAATCCAGACCTCCTCGAAGGCATCAACCTCATCCGCGATGGTGCCAGCGAAATCACGGTCTCCATGGTCGAGCGGGTCCCGCTGGAACGCACCCTGATGGCGACCCTCGCCAGCGTTGGCCAAGGCACAAGCGGCCCGGAGTTGCTCATCACGTTCCGCGACCTGTCTCAGGCAAGCCGCATCGAGAAGACCAGGACCGATTTCGTTGCCAACGCCAGCCATGAACTGCGAACACCCTTGGCCTCCATCATCGGTTTCATCGAGACCCTGCAGGGACCAGCTCGCACGGATCGCGCGGCCCAGGATCGCTTTCTGGCGGTGATGGCCATGCAAGCACAGCGCATGAAACGTCTGGTCGATGACTTGATGAGCTTGAGCCGCGTGGAAATGCATGCCCACGTCATGCCCCGAAACGAGGTTGACCTCAACTTGGTGATCAATCACGTCCGCGAGGCGCTTGAGCCATTGGCGAAGCAGGAAGAGGTGACGCTGACCGTCAAGTGCCTCGATGGATCGGCGCTTGTGCTCGGCGACCGCGATGAGTTGGAGCAAGTGTTCCAGAACCTGATCCACAACGCCATACGCTATGGCCGCAAGGGCGGGAGTGTTTCGGTCGGTGTCGAGCGATTGAGAAAGGGCGCTGGACATTTTCTGCGAGTGGATGTCGCCGACGACGGCCCGGGTATCGCGCCTCAGCACCTGCCACGGCTGACCGAGCGGTTTTACCGCGTCGACGTGGCGGCCAGCCGGAAGAGGGAGGGCACGGGTCTCGGATTGGCCATCGTCAAGCACGTCGTCAACCGGCATCGCGGAGAACTCGACATTCGCTCGGAGCTGGGCAAGGGCTCGACCTTTGCCATCACCTTGCCCGAGCTGCCGCCACTGGCGTCGCGTTACTCCTAACGACGCGCGGGCCCGGTGGGCATCGCAATCAACTCGCGCTGAGCGACCGCCTGCGTCACCGCGCAGGCGTCAAATTTTATCAAGCGAAAACAAATAATTAAATTGTCATATTTGATTTGCATGGGTGCTTTAACAAGGCTCTGGGCGCGGAGAGGTTCGAGGGTCCGGCCGGTCCGGGCGACGCTCAAGTCCAAGCGATTCAAGTCCAAGTCACAGTGGGAGACATCTCGTGAAATTCAAGGTTCAGCTGCTCACCATCGGCGCCGTCGCCGCTGGCGTCGCATTTGCGGGCCCGGCCTTTGCTGGCCGCGACCAGGTCAAGATCGCCGGTTCGTCCACCGTGCTGCCCTATGCCAACATCGTTGCCGAGGACTTCGGCAAACTTGGGAAATTCAAGACCCCGGTGGTCGAAAGCGGCGGCTCGGGTGCCGGGATCAAACAGTTCTGCGAGGGCCTCGGCGACGACAAGATCGACATCGCCGACTCCTCGCGGCCGATCAAGAAGGAAGAACTTGCCGATTGCGCCAAGGCGGGCGTCAAGGACGTCATGGAAATCAAGTTCGGCTACGACGGCATCGTGTTTGCCTCTGATGCCAAGGGCCCAGCCTTCGAATTCGCCGCCAAGGACCTTTTTGAGGGCCTGGCCGCCCAGGTCGTCAAGGACGGCAAGCTGGTCGACAATCCAAACAAGACCTGGAAGGACGTGAACGCGAAGTTCCCCGATTGGCCCATCATGGCCTTCGTGCCCGGCGAAAAGCATGGCACCCGCGAAGTGTTCGAGCAGAAGGTTCTGGGGATCGGCTGCAAGTCGAGTGGCGCCCGCACGGCCATCGAGGCCGCCAACAAGGATGCCAAGCCCGGCGGCATCGACAAGCTGTGCGCCAAGATGCGCAAGGATGGGGCTTCGGTTGACATCGACGGTGACTATTCAGAAACGCTCGCGCGCCTTGCCAGCAACAAGCAGGGCATCGGCGTGTTCGGCCTGTCGTTCTATGAGAGCAACACTGATAAGCTGCGCGTGGCCACCGTCGAAGGTGTGAAGCCCTCGGCGGCCAGCGTGGCCGATGGCAAGTATCCGGTCTCGCGGCCCTTGTTCTTCTATGTCAAGAAAGCCCATATCGCGGCTGTTCCTGGCCTCAAGGAGTACGTCAATTTCTTCGTGAGCGCCAAGATGATCGGCGCCAAGGGCCCGCTGGTGAAGGCTGGCCTGGTGCCGCTGCCTGATGCGGAGCTCAAGGCCATCCAGGCCGTGGCCAAGGACGAGGCGGTCATGAACTGAGACCGTTGATCTTGACATGACAATGCGCCGGCGACCACAAAGTGGCTGCCGGCGCCAATGTGCGCGAAAGTCGTATGGCTGGGCGGGTCGGATTCGAGGCGGGCGCTCGTGAGTAATCAATCGCTCTTTGCCGTTGTGTTGGCTTTGGGCGTTTGCGCCTATGTAGTGGCCAGCTATCGAGCCCGAAGCCTGGCTGCCGGTAAACCATTCACACTCCATTCCCGGCTGCATTATTATGGTGCGTTTGCCGCCTTGTGGACCGTGCTACCGGCCCTGTTGACGATAGCCGTCTGGGCGATGGCCGAGCCGATGGTGCTGCGTGGCGTGATGCACAGTCATCTGCCCGCCGAGGTACTTGCCAAGTCCGCGCCAGAACGCGTGATGATTGACGGCACGATCGGCTCGTTGGCCGATGGCCTTGCGCGTCTGGCGCCGGACGAGGTGGAGCAGGCGTTGGCGGCCAAGACGCCACTGGTCGGCCTGCTGGCAACCAAGGGCGTGGCAATGGGGGCCGAACCGGCAGCCTTTCAGATCGCCGCTGCGCAAGACCTGAACCGTGCCACAGCCTACAGCCGGTTCGGCGTGACCGCGCTGGCGCTGCTGCTGGCCATTTGCGGCATGGTCGTTTCAATTCTGCGCGTGAACAGGGGCCTCCGGGCCCGCAATGCCGTGGAACGGATCGTCCTTGCCGGCCTGATATCGGCCTCGACGGTGGCGATCCTGACCACCGTTGGCATCGTCCTCTCGATGCTGTTCGAGACACTGCATTTCTTCAGCCAGGTGTCGGCGCGAGACTTCTTTCTTGGGACGGTCTGGGACCCGCGCTTCTCGGCGGCCGGCAGCACCAGCGCGACTGCAGGTCAATTCGGTCTCGTACCGCTGCTCTGGGGCACGGCGTATATTTCGGCTGTCGCTCTGGCCGTTGCGGTGCCGGTGGGCCTGATGGCCGCAATCTATATGTCGGAATACGCCTCCAAGGGTGTCCGCTCCGTCGTCAAACCCGTACTGGAGCTCTTGGCGGGCATACCCACCATTGTCTACGGGTTGTTCGCGCTGATCAGCTTCGGCCCGTTCTTGCGCGATCTCGGCAGTTCCATTGGTGTTTCGGTGTCGGCCTCAAGCGTGCTGACCGCCGGGTTTGTCATGGGCATCATGCTCATCCCGTTTGTCTCATCCCTGTCGGACGATGTGATCAACGCTGTGCCGCAGGTGCTGCGCGACGGTTCGCTCGGACTTGGCGCGACCCGGTCCGAAACCATCAAGCAGGTCGTCCTGCCGGCCGCGCTGCCGGGGGTGATCGGCGCGGTGCTGTTGGCCGCGTCACGGGCGATCGGCGAGACCATGATCGTGGTTCTGGCGGCTGGCATCGCCGCCAACATGACGGTCAATCCCTTGCAACCGGTGACCACGATCACCGTCAAGATTGTCAGCCAGCTCACGGGTGACCTCGAGTTCAACAGCCCGCAGACCCTGGTGGCATTCGCACTCGGCCTCACACTCTTTTTCATAACCCTCGTGCTCAACATCTATGCCCTCAGCGTGGTGCGGCGCTTCCGGGAGCACTACGAATGACCGATGTAACCGCTGACGGCGTTTCGGGGACCAGCTCCATCACCACGCTCGATCCAGCCATCGCGGCCCGCCGGTTGGCAAGGCGGCGCGCGGCCGAGTGGCGGTTCCAGGCTTACGGAATCGCCGCCATCCTGTTTGGCCTGTTCTTCGTGGCGCTGCTATTCGCCGTCATCGGCGCCAAGGGCTGGACAGCGCTGCTGCAAACGCAACTGACCTTGCCCGTGACCTTCGAGAAGTCGGTCATTGACCCCAATGGCACGAGCAACCACGACGACATCATGGCCGCCGACTACACGTCTCTGGCCAGCGCCGCCCTGTACAAGCGTCTTGGCATCTCGCCCGACGACGCCGCCGCGACCGCGCTGGCGGATGGCCTCATCTCCACGGGCTCGGACGTGGAATTGCGCAAGGTTGTCCTGGATGATCCATCGGTCATCGGCACAACGCGCACCGTGACGCTGCTTGCCCACGGCAACGTCGATGCATTGCTGAAGGGCACGATCGACCGCGCCGTTCCAGAGGACAGTCGCCAGATCAAGGACCAGCAAATCGCCTGGATCGACAGACTGACCGCCGGGGGCAGCCTTGCCAAGACGTTCAACTGGGGGCTGTTCACACGCGGCGCATCCAGCCAGCCGGAAACAGCCGGTCTTGGCGTCGCGGTCATCGGCTCGCTGTATATGATGCTGACCGTGCTGGCGATCGCCGTGCCGCTTGGCGTCGCCGCCGCCATCTATCTCGAGGAGTTCGCGCCCAGAAACCGTTGGACCGACTTGATCGAGGTCAACATCAGCAACTTGGCGGCCGTGCCGTCGATTGTCTTTGGCTTGCTGGGACTTGCCATTCTCATCAACCTGGTCGGCCTGCCGCGATCGGCCTCATTGGTTGGCGGGCTCGTGCTCGCGCTGATGACGCTGCCGACGGTCATCATAGCCGCCCGGGCCGCCATCACCGCTGTTCCGCCATCGATCCGGCAGGCGGCGCTCGGCGTCGGTGCGTCCAAGATGCAGTCGATCTTCCACCACGTCCTGCCGCTGGCGATGCCAGGCATCCTCACTGGGACGATCATCGGGCTTGCCAAGGCGCTAGGCGAAACCGCGCCGCTGCTGATGATCGGCATGGTCGCCTTCGTTGTCGATTATCCGCGCTCCCCGCTCGACCCGGCGACCGCGCTGCCGGTGCAGATCTATATGTGGTCCAATGCCCAGGAGCGCGGCTTTGTCGAGCGCACTTCCGGGGCGACATTGGTCCTTCTGGTATTTCTCATCGCCATGAACGTGATCGCAGTCATCCTTCGCCGGAGGTTCGAGCGCAAATGGTAGCCTTTTCCGACACCGCCGTTGTCAACGGCACCGGCGCAAAATCGCTCAACGGTCATACGGAACTTCCGACAGGCAAGGTCGTGGCGGTGGACTGCAATGTCTACTATGGCGACAAACAGGCGCTGAAGAACGTCACCGTGGGCATTTCCGAGCGCAGTGTCACCGCTTTCATCGGGCCGTCCGGTTGCGGAAAATCGACTTTCCTGCGCTGCATCAACCGCATGAACGACACCATCGTCGGCTGCCGCGTCGAGGGCAAGATCACGCTGGATGGCGAGGATATCTACGAACCCAAGCTCGATGTGGTGCAGTTGCGGGCGCGGGTCGGCATGGTATTCCAGAAGGCCAATCCGTTTCCCAAATCGATCTTCGACAATGTTGCCTATGGACCGCGCATTCATGGGCTTGCGGCGTCAAAGTCCGGCCTTGAGGAGATCGTCATCACCAGCCTCAAGAAGGCTGGTCTGTGGGACGAGGTGAAAGACCGGCTCAAGGAGGCGGGCACCGGCCTTTCGGGCGGCCAGCAGCAGCGCCTGTGCATCGCCAGGGCCATCGCGGTCGGCCCCGAGGTCATCCTCATGGACGAGCCGTGCTCGGCGCTCGATCCCATCGCCACCGCCCGCATCGAGGAGCTGATCGACGAGTTGCGCAAGAACTACACGATTGTCATCGTCACGCATTCGATGCAGCAAGCCGCCCGCGTCTCGCAGCGCACGGCGTTTTTTCACTTGGGCAACCTGGTCGAGCAGGGCGACACCCAGCAAATCTTCATGTCGCCGCGCGACAAGCGCACCCAGGACTACATCACCGGCCGTATCGGCTGAGAGGACACTGAGTAATGCCAGAACACGCCCATATCGTTTCGTCGTTTGAAGAGGAACTACGCTCGCTCGACAACAGGCTCGCCGAGATGGGCGGGCTGGCCGAGCGGCTTGTCGACCAATCCTTTGATGCCCTCGATCAGCGCGACACAAAGCTCGCCGAATTGGCCATCACCAGTGACCGGGTGATTGACAGGCACGAACGGGAACTGGAAGCCCAGGCCATCAACATGATCGCCCGCCGGCAGCCGATGGCTCTGGATTTGCGGCAGATCACGACTGCGATAAAGATCGCCGGTGACCTGGAGCGGGTCGGCGATCTTGCCAAGAACATCGCAAAGCGCGCGCTTGCCGTCGCCAACGAGCCGCGTCCAAAGCAGCTGATGGGCGGCATCAAGCACATGACAGAGATCGCCCAGCAGCAATTGAAGGACGTCCTGGATGCGTTCGCGATGCGCGATGCCGAAAAGGCCGAGGCCGTGTGGCGCAACGATGCACAGCTCGACGCCATGTACAACTCGCTGTTCCGTGAGCTGCTGACCTACATGATGGAAGACCCGCGCAATATCGGGCTCTGCACGCATCTTCTGTTCGCGGCCAAGAACCTGGAGCGGATTGGCGACCACGCCACCAACATCGCCGAGACCACCTACTATCTCGTCAACGGCACGCAGCTGACCGAGGACCGCCCCAAGGGCGATACCACGTCCTCTACGGCCATCGGCGAGCGGTGAGACGGATGGCCCAGGACGGAAGCGACACCATGAACGCGCGCATCTTGGTGGTCGAGGACGACGGCGCCATCAACTTGCTGCTGCGCTACAATCTCGAGGCCGAGGGCTTCGCCGTGGACGTGGTGGAGTCGGGCGAGGAAGCCGAGGTCGCCGTCAGCGAGGCGCCGCCGGACCTGCTGGTGCTCGACTGGATGCTGCCTGGCCTTTCAGGCATCGAGCTGTGCCGGAGACTTCGGGCCGGCCGCAAGACACGCGGGCTGCCCATTCTGATGCTGACGGCGCGCGGCGAGGAGGGCGACCGCATCCGGGGCCTGACGACGGGCGCCGATGACTATGTCACCAAGCCGTTCTCGCCGGCGGAATTGACGGCCCGGATCAAGGCGTTGCTGCGCCGGTCCAGCCCTGACCGGCTGGCGGACAAGATAACCGTCGGCGAAATCGAACTCGACCGGGAGGCACACCGGGTTCTGCGCAATGGGCGGGAAGTGCGGCTTGGGCCGACCGAATTCCGTCTCTTGGAGTTTTTCATGCGTGCGCCGGGCCGGGTGTTCAGCCGCACGCAACTGCTCGATGGGGTCTGGGGCCGGGACGTCTATGTCGATGAGCGCACCGTGGACGTGCATATCGGCCGTCTGCGCAAGAGCCTCATCCGTGGCCGCGAGCGCGATCCTGTGCGTACCGTGCGCGGGGCGGGGTATGTGTTCGGGGAACGAGAGTAACGACTCTTCAACCGCTGAAGATAACAGCCGCAGGCGGCCCCCAAAAAAACAGTGCCGGAAACCGCCCCGCAACGGTTTCCGGCACTTCCCCGCAGTCCAACGCCCCCAAACCTAAATCGTCAGATCAGCCGTTGCTGACCAGCTTTGCCACGTTGACCGGCAGGGCCGGCTCGCGGCGGCGGCTCTGCGCCGGCTGGAAGGCCCGGCGCGCGTGGAACTCGCAGTAGGGCAGGCCGTCCAGTTTGCCTTTTCCGCAGAAATGGAAGTCGTCGTGCTGCGGATCGCCGATCGGCCAGCGGCAGCTCGTTTCCTTGAGCGACAGGATCGAGGCGCGCTCCTCAAGCGGAATGACGAGTTCTTCGAATGTCCGGGTGTAGGGTTCAGGCGCGCCGCCCTCAGCGCCGAATGGGGCGAAGGCATCACGGGTGCCGCCAGCAGGTTGATACCGCAGCAGGCGGTTGCCGCGTTTGCCCGGGCGAGCGGTGTCGGATGCGGCCTTGCGTGGCCTCAGCGCCTTGGGACGGGATATGGTTGCGCGGCCGGCAAGACCGAGGCGATGGACCTTGCCGATCACGGCGTTGCGAGTGACTTCGCCAAGGCGAGCGGCGATTTGGCTGGCACTCAGCCCTTCGCTCCAGAGCTTCTTAAGCTGCTCGACGCGCTCGTCGGTCCAAGCCATCGGAGTCTCCACATGAATGGACACAATACTTCCCCTCCGGACAAAATTGCCCGATACAAGGCGGACGCAAACGACTAAGCAGGCAACAACAATGCCGCTCGGACGCAACGCCGCACAGATTTCAGCAAACGCTATACTTGGGAGATTTACCGGTTCCGATCACGACCGTGAAAACAAACGTGAAATACACGCGGAACACCGGCTCAACTAAGTTAACACTACATCAACCCAGTTGCGGCGCCGCAAGCAGCTTCGAATCATCTGACCGGTGTCGCGGGCATGACGTTGCCGATTTGTCACGAGCCTTTCACTCAGAATGGCCCTAATTCCGGCAGATTCCGGGTTGCGAGAGGTCTCCTGCCACGCCCATCATCGGCCCGTGCAACATTGACTTGATGTGGATGACCGACGTATCAACAGCTTTGATGCCGCCTCACCTGGAGGCGGCTTTTTGATTTGGGCCGAGGCATGTCCAGCGCGGTTCTGCCAACCTACGCACGCCAAGATCTCGTCTTCGAGCGGGGCCAGGGAGCCTGGCTGACGACGACGATGGGCGAGCGCTATCTCGACTTCACCGCCGGTATCGCGGTGGTGGCGTTGGGCCATGCCCACCCGCATGTCGTCGCCGCGTTGACCGAGCAGGCGGGCAAACTCTGGCACACCTCCAACCTCTATCGGATCGCGGGCCAGGAACGACTGGCCGAGCGGCTCTGCGCGGCCAGCTTCGCGGACCGCGCGTTCTTCTGCAACAGTGGCGCCGAGGCGAACGAAGGCGCGATCAAGATGGCGCGCCGCTATCACTATGCGCGGGGGGAGGGGGACCGCTATCGCGTTGTCACATTCGCGGGCGCATTTCATGGCCGCACGCTGGCGACCATCTCAGCCGCCAACAATCCCAAGCATTTGGAAGGTTTTGGCCCCAAAGCCGACGGCTTTGATCATGTCACCGAGCTTTCGCTTGCCGCCGTGGAAGCGGCGGTCACGCCGCAAACCGCTGGCATTCTCGTCGAGCCGATCCAGGGTGAGGGTGGTATCCGCGTCATGGATGCGAACTTCTTGCAAGGTCTGCGGGCGCTTGCCGACAAGCATGGCGTGCTGCTCATGCTGGACGAGGTTCAAACCGGCATGGGCCGCACGGGAAAACTGTTTGCGCACGAATGGGCGGGTTTCACTCCCGACATCATGAGCCTGGCCAAGGGTCTTGGCGGCGGCTTTCCGGTCGGCGCGATCCTGGCGACCGAAGCGGCTGCGGCGGGCCTGACGGCGGGCACGCACGCCTCGACCTTTGGCGGCAATCCACTGGCGATGGCCTGCGGTAACGCCGTGCTCGATGTGATATTGGAGCCCGGCTTCCTCGACGAGGTCACCCGGAAGGGGCTCCTTTTCAAGCAGCGCCTTGCCGAGTTGAAGGACCGCCACCCGAATGTCATCGAGGAAGTGCGTGGGCAAGGTCTCATGGTAGGCCTCAAGCTCAAGCCGGCGGTCTCCGAGATGGTCGTGGCTGTCACCGCCGAGCACATGCTGGCCGTGACGGCCGGCGAGAACGTGCTGCGGCTGGTGCCAGCGCTGACCATCAGTGACGATGAGATCAGCGAGGGCGTCAATCGGCTCGATAGGGCGGCCGCCAAGTTCGATGGGCGGCGCGGATGAAGGCCAAACCCGCCAAGTCAGCGGCCAAGCGAGGCCCCCGCCATTTTCTCGACCTCTCGGAAATCGAGCCCGGGGTGCTGCGCCGGCTGATCGACAACGCCCACGCCATGAAGGCCGCCGGCCGCCGCTGCCCGCCGCATCTACGCCCCGACGGCATCGAAGACCGCGTGCTGATCATGATCTTCGCCAAGCCGTCGACGCGCACGCGCATCTCGTTCGATCTCGCCATGCGCCAGCTCGGCGGCCAGAGTCTGTCGCCGCTCAACGCCTCCGATCTCCAGCTCGGGCGTGGCGAGAGCATCGCCGACACGGCGCGGGTGATGTCGCGCTATGGCGACGTCATCATGCTGCGCGGCAACGGCCATTCCGATCTGCTGGAACTGGCGACCAACGCCAGCGTGCCGGTCATCAATGGCCTGACCGACTTCAGCCACCCCTGCCAGATCATGGCCGACATCGTGACGTTCGAGGAGAACCGCGGCAAAATCGAGGGCGCGACCATTGCCTGGGTGGGCGATGGCAACAACGTCGCGGCGTCCTGGATCCATGCCGCCGCGCAATTCCGGTTCAAATTGCGGCTGGGCGTGCCCTCGCAGCTCAATCCCGATCCATCCGTTGTCACCTGGGCGCGGGCGCAAGGCGCCGATGTGGCGATGACAGACGATCCAAAGACCGCTGTGCGAGGCGCCGACTGCGTGGTTACCGACACCTGGGTCTCCATGGGCCAGACCGATGCACCGCGCCGCAAACAGCTTCTCGGTCCCTATACGGTGGATGAGCAGCTGATGAAGTTGGCCGCCAAAGACGCCATATTCCTGCACGACTTGCCGGCTTACCGCGGCAACGAAGTGACGGCGGAAGTAATCGACGGTCCCCGTTCGCGCGTCTGGGATGAGGCCGAGAACAGGCTTCATGCGCAAAAGGCCATCCTGGCCTGGTGTCTGGGCAAGGATTGAGGGCCGGGGACACGCTGTTCATGTAAGCCGCCCACGGACGTTGGTGGGTGCTTGACCGGAATCGCGCCGAACATGAACAGCGTGTCCCCGTTCACTGGACCCAATGGGGACACGCTGTTCATCTTCGAATGAACGTCCCGGCACGGCCGCAGACCACGGAGCAGCGAAGATGAACAGCATGTCACCGCCCGACGATCTGGCTCTGCCGTTCCGCGCGGAGGCATCTGGCGTGATGGGCCGCCTCGTCCGGCTGGGGCCTGCCGCCGACGAAATCCTGACCCGCCATGACTACCCTGAGCCCGTCACCCGCGTGCTTGGCGCAGCGCTGGCGCTCGCCGCCATGCTCGGAGCGGCCTTGCAGACCGATGCAAAGATCACGCTCCAGACCAAGACCGATGGCTTGCTCGACCTTTTGGTCGTCAGTTGCGAGAGCCCTGGACGGCTTCGAGGTTACGCCAATTTTGACAAGGTGGCCTTGGCCGCGCGCCCTGATATCACGGAACCTGAATTGCTTGGCAATGGCCATCTCGCCCTCACGATCGATCCGGGCGGCGAGCACGACCGCCATCAGGGTATCGTGCAGATCGACAATCAGAGCCTCGTCGATGCGGCACTGATCTATTTCCGCCAGTCGATCCAGCTCCCGACCTTTATCCGTCTGGCCGTTGCAAAGCACTTCTCGGCCGGCGCCGGGCAGGAGCGCGGCTGGCATTGGCGCGTGGGCGGACTGATGATCCAGCATCTATCGGCGGACGGCGGCGCAGGTTTGCCGGATCGAGACATATTGAAGGGTGACGGCACTGGCCGTGAGGACGAGGACGATTGGGAGCGCACGCGCATTCTGGCCGCCACCGTCGAGGACCACGAACTGCTCGACCCGACTCTCGCGCCCGAGCGGCTGTTGATCCGCCTGTTCAACGAGGAGGGCGTGCGCGCCTACAACCCAACGCCCCTCATCGCCAAATGCAACTGTTCGCGCGAACGGCTGGCGGGCATCCTGTCGCGCTTCGAGGCCGCCGACATCGCAGAGATGGTCGAGCCCGACGGCCAGATCAAGGCGCGTTGCGAATTTTGCAGTACGAGCTACAGGTATGCGCCCGAGGAGCTTATGCTGCGAGCTTCCGCGGAGGATTGAGGAGGAGAGGTTTGCAGATCGTTGACTTCTCCAAGCCCGTCGTCGAAAATCCTGCAACCTGCCTTTTATGCGTGAGCGCATCATGCACGAGGCGGCGCGAGCACGCCGCGCCTGGTGAGGGACAGGGGACATGATGTTCATCTTCGGCGGCCCGCCGCTCATTTGAGAACGTGGAGGCTGATCCGCGGAAGATGAACTTCGTGTCCCCGTTGTGGCCGTTTCCAACCGGGACACGAAGTTCATCTTCACGCGGACGCCAATGCTGGGCGGCTGAGCGGGGAGGCCAGAAGATGAACTTCATGTCCCCGTTGGCGACCTCGCGCTGCCGCCCTCCGGTTTCGAGGTTGCCGTGTTTGCGCTGAAAATCATGGGCGGATTGGCGGCTCGCGCCTGGGCTGTCGCGATTTTCCGGTAATTTTCCGCGCGCCGCGTCAGGTTTTATTCTCCCTTTTCGCCGTCACACCCTTGTCATCCGCCCCAGACAGGGACAGCATGGCCTTCTGGGGCTGCAGCGCCCTTGCGGGTCGCCAAGCCCTCCGGTTGAACACCATGGGAGGTTGCAATGGGTGATTCTGATGCCCCAGCAGGCAGAACGACGCGGTTGATTTCGATCGTCGGCCCGTATCTTTCGGGCAAGACGACGCTATTGGAAGCAATCTTGGCCCGCACTGGCGCCGTTCAACGCCAGGGTACGGTCGCGGCCGGCAATACCGTGGGCGACTCCAGTCCCGAGGCTAGGGCCCATGCCATGAGCGTGGAGATGAATGTCGCGACGACTGAATTCATGGGCGACAGCTACACCTTCCTCGACTGCCCTGGCTCTATCGAGTTCCAGCAGGACTCTCTGTCGGCCATTCTTGCCTCCGATGCCGCCGTGGTTGTCTGCGAACCGGATCCTAAGAAGGTGCCGGCGCTGCAACTCATCCTGCGCCAACTGGAGGACAACGGTGTTCCGCATTTCCTGTTCCTCAATAAGATCGACAAGGCTGAGATGAAGGTGCGGGATCTTATCCCGCTGCTCCAGCCGGCCAGCACCAAGCCGCTGGTGCTGCGTCAGGTGCCGATCTGGAAGGACAATATCGCCACAGGCTTCGTGGACCTGGCGTTGGAGCGGGCCTTTGTCTACCGCGAGCACGCTGCGAGCGAAGTCGTAGAGATGCCGCTTGGTGTCAAGGAGCGCGAGCACGAAGCCCGGTTCCACATGCTGGAGCAGCTGGCCGACTACGACGATCAGCTGATGGAACAACTGCTTTCCGACATTCCGCCGCCACGCGACAAGGTATTTGACGATCTCCGGCAAGAGCTCAAGGATGGAAAGATCTGCCCGGTCCTGATCGGTTCGGCCGAGCACGGCAACGGCATCTCGCGATTGATGAAGGCGCTCCGGCACGAGGCGCCCGTGGTGAGTGCCACCGCCAAGCGGCTCGGTCTAGAAAAGGCGAAATCGGCCGCCTACGTCGTGAAGACCCTGCACTCCACCCACGGCGGCAAACTGTCTGTCGCGCGCGTGCTGGCCGGCGAGTTCGCGGAAAGCGCCACGGTCCACGGCAACGAGACCGAGGAACGGATCGCAGGCGTGATGGCCATCAAGGGCCAGGAGGCCATCAAGCGCGGCACAGCCAAGGCCGGCGAGACAGTAGCCTTCGCGAAGCTGGAACACATCGTCACCGGTGAAACCCTGACCACGGACAAGACGCCGGTCGAGCAAGTGGCAAGGATCGCGGCACCTGAACCGGTTTTCCACATCGCCATCGTCGTGAAGGAGAAGAAGGACGAGGTGAAGCTGACGGCGGCCATCCACAAGATCGTGGAGGAAGACCCCTCGCTGTCGTTCACCCACGACGCTGCAACCGGCCAGATGGTGCTGTCGGGCCAGGGTGAGATGCATCTTCGCGTGGCGCGCGAGCGGCTCATGCGCAAGTACGGCGTACTCGTGGATACCCAGTCACGCCAGGTTCCCTACAAGGAGACCATTCGCAAGGCGACCAGCATCCGCGGCCGGCACAAGAAACAGTCGGGCGGCCATGGCCAGTTTGGCGACGTCGTGCTGACGATCAAGCCACTGCCGCGCGGGGAAGGTTTCGTGTTCGAGGAGCGCATCACCGGTGGCGTGGTGCCCAAGAATTTCTTTGGTTCGGTCGAGATCGGTGTCGCGGACTACCTCAAGCGCGGGCCGCTCGGATTTCAGGTCGTCGATATCAGCGTGGCGCTGGTCGATGGATCGTACCACTCGGTCGACTCGTCCGATATGGCTTTCCGGCAAGCCGGCCGGATCGCCATGCAGGAGGGGATGCCCGATTGCTCGCCGGTGCTATTGGAGCCGGTCATGGCGGTCGAGATCGCTATCCCTTCCGACGCAACCGCCAAGATCAATGGCATCATCCCGTCGCGTCGCGGGCAGATCCTGGGCTTCAATGCGCGCACAGGCTGGCCCGGCTGGGACGTGGTGCTGGCCCAAATCCCCGAGGCTGAAATTCAGAATCTGATCATCGAGGTGCGTTCGGCGACGGCGGGCGTCGGCACCTTCACGGCCAAGTTCGATCATCTCAGCGAGATCAGCGGCCGGATCGCCGACCTGGTTCTGGCCGGACACGCCAAGCAGGCGGCCTAACAAAAGGAGTACGCGAAAATGTCAGGACACGGCACTGTCTGGTGGAACGAACTCAATACCCATCACCCGGAAAAAGCGGTGAAATTCTACACCGAGATCTTCGGCTGGAAGGCTCATACCGCGTCGATGGCCGATATGTCCCGCCCCCCCAAGCCGGGGGAGCCGGCCTATACGACCTTCATGCGCGACGGGCAGCCAGCTTTTGGCTGCATCAACTTGAACACCATTCCCGGCATGGACCACGTGCCCGAGCACTGGTTCACATATTTCCATGTCGATGACGTCGACAAGACGGCCAAAGCCATTGCCTCGGCAGGTGGCAAGGTCGTGCGCCCGCCCTGGGACATTCCCGGGGTCGGCCGCATCGCCATTGTCAGCGACGTCAACGGCGGTATGTTCGGTCTCGGCAAACCGGCGATGATGGCCGCATCCGAACCCAAAAAGGCAGCTCCAAAGGCCAAGAAGGCGAAGGCCTGACGGGTCTCCGCCTGTGGCGCCGCGCAAGGACGAATTGGAAGGGGTCAAGCGGTACCCCCAATTCGCAGCCGCTGAACCAACCACAGCCTCGGGCGCAATTTCGCCCGGGCTCCCAGCGCGCCGCGCAGCCGGTTCAATGCCTCAATCGGGCCGGGACGGAGGTTGGTCCGAAAACCACAAATCGTGGTAGATCGCCGTGGCGCTGCGATCGGGCGCACGGACATCCTTGAACCAGACCGATCGCGTCCGCCACGCGCCCGCCTGATCGGGGGCCACGTCGTCCAGCCGCGCCGTCGAGGCCCCGACACTGGGGATGAACCAGGACGGCATCAAGGGCCTGAACTCAAAGCCGCTTTCAACACGGGTCACGACAGCGGCAAGCGCGATCTGTTCGGTGGGCCGCCAAGGAAAGATGAGGCGGCCGCCCGGCCGAAGCGCTATCAGCCATTGCTTGGGCGGGGCAACGACGCCCGCATTGACATAGATCACATCCGATGGCGGAACGGGCAAGTCGACCGCGTTGCCGGCAATGACGTCAACATTGTCGTAAGAAGCAAGATTGCGTTGGGCGGCCAGGGCAAGTTCGGGGTGGACCTCGAATGCCGTCACGCGGCCGGCCGGCAACACGAGCAGCGAGAGGATCGCTGTATAGTATCCGCCGCCCGCGCCAATCTGGCTGACCAGCTCTCCTGGCCGCGCGGCCACGGCGCCGATCCAGGCGGCGTGCAGAAGCGGCTCGCCATTGTTGATCCCTTGCGCCTTGTCCAGCACCACCAGGATGTTCTGGTAGAGATGGAAGGGGTCGGCCGTGGGGGTAAGAATGCTGGTTCGGTCGACAAGGATGCTCCAGGGGCCTGGCGGCAAGAATGCCTCGCGCGGCACCGCTTCGAATATCCGGAGCAAGCGCGGGTCGTCGGATCCGCTCGCCGCCACCATCATGGTGGCGTAGAAACTCCGTGCATCAGCCAGCTTGGCGTGTCGCGAACTCATGAGTCCCCGTAACGACCAGGCCGCAGCCCTTGAGTAGCGACAGATCAGCGGGCAATGTCATTTTAGTCCAGCCCCGTGGCCTCTGACAAGAATTCCAGAAACGGCTCGACGGCCCGATACCGTTCCAGCAGCAATTCCTTGAGGCCCGGGCCGCAGACCTCGGCGTCCGTCACGGACCAACCGATGGCGAAATCCTTGCGCTTGATGTCCTCGATGAACGGATGCGTCGCGTCGTAGCCGACCGGCGGCCGCTTGAGCGATTCGCCAGCAAACGCGCGCATTCGGCCGAGGGTCAGGCCCGAAGTGGCCCGCTGCCAGGACTTGGGGTCATGGGCGATCCGGTCCCGGACTTTCACCAGCGCTACCGTCCCTGGCTGCCAAATCCCACCCCCCGCAACCGACCCTCCCGGTTCGATCCGCAAGTAGAGTGCCGGCGATCCCTCCTTCGCGGTCTTTCCCCGGCCAAAGCGCGCCGCCACGAACGTCTTGTACGGACTCTTGTCCTTCGAAAAGCGAATATCGCGGTGGATGCGCATCATCGATCCCTTGTTCGGATTGGGATCGACGACGATCGCTGGGTTGATCTGCTTGATGCCTGGCGCCAGTGCCGCGATCATATCCAGGAAGGGTTGGCGGACACTGGTCTCATAGCGGGCCTTGTTGGCCTCAAACCAATCGCGATTGTTGTTTTCCTTGAGATCCCTCAGGAATTCGAATGAGTCGCGGTTGAAGTATCGCTGGGCCGACATCCTTCAGTCTCCCATGACAAGTGCAGCGTAGCGTCGCGTGACACATCTTACCATGCGTTATCCGGTGCTGCCGCAGGCGGTTGCGCAGCTGGTCCGCGGCGCATGACCGTCAATCGTGTCTGACATCGCCCAGGTCGTCCAACCCGGTTGGCCAGCCGTCGAGGCTTACGGCATTTCTCTCCTGCCAATAGGCCTCGATCCCAGCCTTCCCCTTGGCCGCCGCCCAGCGATCCAACGTGTCGCGCTGCCCCACATAACTGAAGAGCGGCACACCGTAGCCACAGCTTGTTTGCACCAGATCAAAATCCAGCCGCACCATTTTCCTGACGCCCGGCGGTTCCGCACCGTCAAACCGGTTCGACAACAACTCCGCATACTCCGCGCCGCCACGGGCGATGATCCGTCCTCGCCCATAGAGTCGCAGGATCTTCGGTGGCCCCTCCACCGCGCAGAACATGATCGTCATACGGCCATCGCGCCGCACATGCGCGGCGGTCTCGTTGCCGCTGCCCGTGCGGTCCAAGTAGACGACGGCCTCGTCACCAAGCACACGCAGGCCGTCGGTGCCTCGCGGCGAAATATTGATGCGTCCTGCCCCCGCCGAGGTGGCGGTGAAGAAGATATGCTGGCGCGCGATGAACTGATGGTGCTCGGGCAGGAGTTTTGGAAACTGCTTTCCCATCAACACGGACTCCTCTTGAGAATAAGATGCCGCGGCACACCCTTAAAAACAAAGAAGCCGGACCTCGCGGGCCGGCTTCCGATTGTTGCCCAGTTCGCGGTAAGGCTGACCTACGCCCGAGCGCGGCCTCGCACCGCGCGCGGCATTGATGCGCCGGTCTCAAAGCGCCCATCGTCCTGCGGCTCGTCCTGGGGCGCCGACCGGCGGCGATCAGGCTGGCCGCTGCGCGAGTAGGTCGGCTGCAGAGGCGCCTGCTCCGGCGTCGAGCGGGGGATCGCGCCTGGGATGCCACCCGTGAACCAGGCATCGATCAGATCGATCTCGTCCGAACTCAACTGCATTCCTTGCCCGCGGCAACGCGCCACCACGAAATTGCGGAAGCGGCCGGCAAACACTTGCGGTGAAACGCCCTGCTCGAAATAGGGGTCGGCCTCGCGAACAACGTCGATGACAAAACGGATGTCGTCACGGCGCGGTTGGAAACCGGCGCGGCGGGCCCGCTCAAGCACATTGGCGATCGTCTGGTCGCCGTTGAAGGTGAACTCCCGCAGTTCGGCCGATAACAGCTCGAACAACATCCGGTATTCCGGCGGCGCCAACGGCGGGGCCTGGCAGGCCTCGTGGATGCGTGCGACCGACTGTTGAAGCGTGGCGGCCGACTGATGCGACAAACCTGGCCGGCGCGGTGCTGCCGGCTGTGCGACCTGCGGTGCCGGGATCGGCGCGGCCGCCCGGTCCAGGGACGCCACCTGCGTCGGCGCCGGTGATGCTTGCTCGGACTCGTGCGCCTGGTCCGCGTCATGCCGGCCGGCGACATAGACCAAATACGGTTGCTGCTCGGTCAGACGCAGCCGCTCTGGCAGGTTCTGGGCCAGGAAGGCACGGAACGAGCCGCTGCCGGCCCAACTGGTGCCGACGGTGCGCTCGGTGCCGAGTGCGCGCTGAGCCCGGTCGGCCAGCATCTCGATAGGCTGTGGCTGCTCGGCGACCTCGACCGAGGCAATGACCACGGCCAGTATGTCGGCCGCCACGGCCCGGTTGGGGTTGACGTCGGCTGTCGCGGCAGCGGCCAAGGCCTCGGCGGGCGTGCTTCCCCGGCTGGCCTGCGGCGTCGCCGCTTCGGCGGGGCGTGCCTCGGCCAGAAAACGGGCGAATTGGTCCTCGCGGATTTCACCGTCGCAAATCGCCGTGTAGGGCGTGGCGGTGTGCTCGTTGGCGAAGATGACCGTTGAGCGGTCATGAGCGCGCAGGCGCTGCAACACCGGGGTAAAATCAGCGTCGCCCGACAGGATGATGAATTCGTCGAACCGGGTCTCATGCGTGAGGTAATCGCGCATGTCCATGACCATGCGGATGTCGGACGAGTTCTTCAGCTGGGCGGTCAGCGGCGGGCAGTCGATGATCTCGAAGCCGGCGCGCAAGAAGTGGTGCCGCACGAACGGAAACGAATTCATGTCGGTGGTGTTGTCGCGCGCATTGCGCCTTGGCACCGGATTGCCATAGCAGCGGCTCATGACAATGCGCCGGCCCCGGCGCTTGACGTCACCGTTGGTCGAGGTGATGAGTTGGCCCTGCTCGATGGCCTTCATCCAGCCTGCTGCTTCCTTGGCGAACCGCCGCGCGGCCTCCTCGTCCTTGCGCTTCAACGACAGGTAGATGTTGTCGTAGTCGACAAAGACCGCGCTTAGAACCGGACCGTCGCTGTTTCTCGTCATTGCCGGCAAACCCCCGCTCGCCCAAACACAGTTTTCTTCCACTCATATTAGGGAGGAATGTTCAGGGGCGGCAAGCTCAAGGCAGGCAACAGCAACTCTCCGGTTGGCGAATGGTTTCGGAATCAATGGGTTGGCAGGCTTCCGGGCTGTGACTTAGGGGTGGATAAGGTTGCCAGCACCACCTCCCCGCGGTGCTATTGTGGCCGCAACTCGCCGAATCAGTGACGCCAAGAAGGACGATCCGGCGCGCCGGATGCCCTGCACATTGGAGGCAAAGGTTTCAACTCTTGTTCTTGCGGTCCCGGATTTCGGCGAACACTTGCCAATCGGGCTTGTCAACCAGCCCCAAGCGTTGACGGATTTCCGGGCTTTGTGGGCGCAGGAACGGATTGGCCGCCAATTCCGCCCCGATCGTGGAGGGTAGCGTTGGCTTGCCTGCCGCCCGCAAGGCGGAAACTTCGGCGGCGCGCGTTTGGAGCGCGGAGTTGCCTGGCTCGATCCCAAGTGCAAAGCGGGCGTTGGCCTCGGTGTATTCGTGCCCGCAGTGGAAGGATGTCTCTGCCGGTAGTTGCATCAACGTACGCAAGGAGGCCCACATCATCTGTGGGTCACCCTCGATGACACGCCCGCAGCCCAGCGAAAACAGCGTGTCGCCCACGAATGCGACCGTGGCGTCCTCGAACCAATAGGAGATATGGCCGAGCGTATGGCCGGGTGTATCGAGAACGCTGGCCTGCAAGGAGCCAAACGCCACGGTTTCGCCGCCACCGACCAGCGTGTCGATACCTGGTATCTTGGCGGCTTCACCCCGTGGACCAATAATGCTGGCACCCGTCGCCGACTTCAACTCCAGGTTGCCGTCGACATGATCGCCGTGGTGGTGGGTGGTCAGAATATACGTCAGCCGCCAGCCGGTTTGCTTGAGGGCCTGCTGAACCGCCGCGGCTTCCGGCGCGTCGATGGAAGCCGTAAGCCCACTTGCCTCGTCGTGGATGAGCACGCCAAAATTATCGGAGCGGCAGGCGAACTGGTGGATTTTCAATGCTGACATTGGGGACCAATACTTTAGGGAAGTTGCCACGAGATTTGAGCCTAGCATCGCTTACCATGCGATAGAATGCCGTTCGTGGCCAATGGAGCCGATGCCGAATGCATCAGGACATCGACGAACTGCTGGAGTTTTACGACGGCCGCATAGGCAGTCATGTCCGCCGGCTGCTGGCGCGGCAGATTCGCGAGCGCTGGCCCAATGTCGCCGGAATGACGGTGATGGGGCTTGGCTTCACCACACCCTATCTGGGCCTTTTCCGCGGCGAGGCGCTGAGGCTGGGCGCCTTGATGCCAGCCGAACAGGGTGCCCGGCCCTGGCCAAGCACCGGGCCGCTGCGCACGCTACTGGTCGAGGAGGACATGCTGCCCCTGCCAGACTCGTCGGTCGACAGGTTGCTGGCGGTCCACGCCATCGAGATGAGCGATGCCGTCAAGCGCACCTTGCGCGAAATCTGGCGCGTGCTGACCCCGGAAGGGCGGGCACTGATCATCGTGCCAAACCGGCGCGGCATCTGGGCCCGCCGGGAGAAGACGCCCTTTGGTCAGGGCCAGCCGTTCAGCCGCGGCCAACTTGAGCAATTGATGTCCAGCTCGATGTTCGGCATCGAGAATTGCGGGTTTGCCCTTGCCCCTCCGCCTGTCGAGTTCCGCCCGGTTTGGCGCTACGCGCCGAGCCTCGAGCGCGTCGGGCTGCGCATGTGGCCGCATTTTTCCGGCGTCATCCTGCTTGAGGCGAGCAAACAGGTGTCGGCGACGCTGCCAAGGGGCCGCCTGATGCCCGCACGCAGGGGTCTGCGGCAAGTGGCGGCCGGCGCGGCCGCGCAGTGGGGCCGGAACGATGAATACCTACCGGCGCCCCGTCTCGCGGGTCAGCAGGAACACAGCCTGCGAGCCGATCATGTTCTGCATGAAATTGGGCACGCCGAGACCAATCCGCTGGCCCTGGCCATCGAGCGCCACCGACCGTTCGATGCGGGCGTTGATCAGTCCGCATAGCGCCACGAAATCGCTGATCGAGCAGAGATGGATGTTGGGACTGTCGTACCAGCTGTAGGGGAGGCTGCCGGTGATCGGCATCTGGCCATTGAGCAGAAACCGGAGCCGGATCGCCCAGTGCCCGAAATTGGGCAGCGACACGATGGCGTGGCGGGCAATGCGCAGGAGCTGCTCGGTGACGGCACGCGGATTGCGGGTCGCCTGGATGGTCAGGCTGAGGATCGCGTAGTCGAAAGCGCCGTCCGGGTAGGTGACGAGATCGGTGTCGGCGTCGCCCTGGATGACGGACAGCCCGCGCGCGACGCAATGATTGACGCCTTCGCGGCTGATTTCGACACCCCTTCCATCGACATCGCGCGCCTCAGCCAGCAGCTCGAGCAGATCACCGTCGCCACAGCCGACGTCCAGAACGCGCGCCTTGCGCGTAACCATCTCGGCGATCAAAAGATGATCGACACGGCGCTTGCGCTTGGCAATCGGATTGGGGCTTTGCGCGTCCATCCCGGCCCTCACGCCTTTGCGCCGGGCAAGCCACGCCGGCGGGCCGCGGCGTTGAGAAAGCCGCCGACGGTCGCCAGGAACTCCGGCTCGTTGAGCAGGAAGGCATCGTGACC
>Ga0209068_10000246_pt1 | contig 31834 bp, 24 predicted proteins | sample ColStrG_CSR_2012_FD_187200 | JGI IMG/M metagenome (GOLD analysis project Ga0209068, IMG submission 187200) | Freshwater sediment microbial communities in response to fracking from Pennsylvania, USA - Cold Stream Run_MetaG_CSR_2012 (SPAdes)... | ecosystem: Environmental > Aquatic > Freshwater >...
CTGCGCGAGTTCTCGGTGATGCCGAGTTCAGAGGCCTATCCACGCGCACTGGCTGCAGCGAAGCGGGCAGTCGAACTCGACGACCAGTCGTCGCAGGCACATGCGTCGCTGGCCTTCGCTTCGGCCTATGGGATGTGGGATTTTCCCACGGCCGACCGGGAATTCCGGCGCGCAATCGAACTGGACCCGAACAACTCGGTTGCCCATCACTGGTATGCGACCTATCTGATTTCACTCCGGCATACGCGCGAAGCGCTGTCGGAGATCGAAAAGGCGCAGGCCCTCGATCCTACTTCGAACTCCGTGGTGGCTGATAAGGGCGTGCTCCTGTTCAATGCTGGGCGCACGGGCGAAGCGATGGCTTTGCTGCGGCAAGTGGAGGAAACCGAGCCGAACTTCGATTCCCCACACCGCTTTCTGAGACTCATCTATCTGGGTACTGGCGACTATCGGAATTACCTGCTGGAGTCGAGAAAAGAAGCACTTCTGTTGCACGATGGCGTTAGCCTCAAGCTTATCGACTCGGCGGAGAAGGCCTACGCCTCCGGCGGGAGCGGGGCCATGCTGCAACTCCTGCGGCAGCAGCAAATCAAGCTCTACGAGCAGGGTTCATTCTCGCCCTATCTTCTAGCGCAGACCTGCGCCGTCATGGGCAACAAGCAGGAAGCTTTGCAGTATCTCAGGGCAGCTTACAGCAAGCACGCGGACGGGCTGGAAGGCATGGAAAACGATGCTGCCTTCTTCAATCTGCGCGACGAGCCTGGGTTCCGCGAGCTGATTGCAAAGGTGGGATTGCCGCCACTGAGCTAGATTTGCCATTATGAATGGCATATGCCATAATGAATGGCATGAAATTGTTAATTGATCGCTCCGGCCGCATCGTGGTGCCAAAACGCCTGCGTGAGCGCCTCGGCTTTCGCCCTGACTCCGAGATTGAGGTCGTGGAGGAGCCTGGTGGCCTCATCCTGCGTTCGTTGGTCGAAAAACCACCCATGATCAAGGTGGACGGCTTTTGGGTTCACCAAGGCGTCGCGGAAAAGGGTGTCGATTGGGATCGCGTGGTTGACGATGTGCGCGAGGAACGGATCCAGTCCGTTCTGAAGGCCTGAGCGGTGAACATCTTCTTTGATACCACCGTTTTAATTGCTGCATCGGTGCAGGATCATCCGCACCACGCGCAGGCTTTACCGGCGGTGCGGCGGGCGCAACATAGGCAAGACAAAGGGTTTATCAGTGTTCATTCGATTGCCGAGGTCTATGCGACCCTGACGCGCTTGCCAGTTAGGCCGCGTATTCATCCCGTCGAAGCGCAAAGGATTCTAGTCGAGGACGTCCTGCCTTATTTCGAGGCAGTCTTGATCGATCCATCCGATTACGTGAATGCTTTGAGCAACATAGCCACTCATGGCTGGATTGGTGCGAAGATTTGCGACGCGCTGTTATTAAGCTGCGCCGCCAAGTGTCTGACAGACCGAATCTATACCTTCAATTTGGGAGATTTTCGGGCGCTGGCATCCGGCGAAATGGCGGCAAAGATTTGTGCGCCGTGAGGACCCGGCCAAATCCAGCGCCTGAAGGCGCAGTCAGAACAACGCACTTACGGTACCGCTGAAGCGGTGCCCTGATACGAATCGTACTTCCAGCACGGTCTGCCAGGAATGTGTAAGGCCCTCGCTACCTGCTTAGCGCGGCGGGCCAATTGACTACCAGCGACAAGGGGACGGTTGCGGTGTCTTGCTGGGGCATGGGGACCAGGAAGCGCTGGCCGTCGGGAGCGACATCGTAGGGATAGCCGACCGAGCTGGTTGCGCGCACGACGAACAAAGCCCGCGGGATTCCGACTTCGAACTGACCTCCATTCGCCTTCACGTCCACGGCGTGAATGGCTCCGTCATCCAGTCCGGCGAAAAAAATCTCTTGGCTATCGCCACGCCAAATGGGATAGCCACCGCCGGCTTGTGAGATTTGCCAACGACTGGATGCACTGGGAAACGTCGTCACATACACCTCTTCCCGACCGGAATCAGTGGAACTGTAGGCCAGCCATTTTCCGTCGGGAGAAAGACGGGTTTGGCGGATATTGCCTTGGGGATTCTGCGGCTGCACGATCAGGAAGGGCTTCTTGTCGCCCGAGGTTGGAATGGCCCAAAGGGATGCGTTCCCGGGTCCCGTCATCCTCTGGTAAGTCAGGTACTTGCCGTCTGGCGACCATTGCGGCCAATTCAAAGTCGCAGTTCCGTTCTCCTTGTTTTCGTCGAGCAATATTTCATCCTGTCCCGTGCCACCCGACTGCTTGGCGTGGAGACTCGATCCGAAGGCCAGAGTCATGCCGGCTTGTGTGGTGAAAGCGACGCGCTGGCCGTCCGCCGACCAGGAGGGCATCTGGTGCATGGAGGAGTCGAAGGTGAGGCGTACGCGGGTGCCACGCGTCAAGTCCAACACCCAAATGTCAGGCTTGGGATCTCCCATGGCGAGGGCAACGCGTTTGCCATCCGGCGAAATCCTCATTCCGTTGTAAGCAATGCCTTCCACTGCTTTTCCGCGAGGAACGCCGGTTCGGTCGATCCAGGTGAGATCGTAGCCTGTTTTCGAAATAGTTTGCTGGTAGAGCAATACTCCGTTCTCGGAGGCGGTAAAAGTGGTATGCCACGTCCCGCCGTCGTAGTCCACGCCCTCGGCAACCGTCAAGGGTTCGCCAGACAGTGTGGCGCTCTTCCAGTCGAATTTCTGGGCAATCAGTTGCGTTTCCCGATGGAACAGAAGATACCCACCAGCGTACTGCGCGTCGGAGTCGCAGGGGAGGATGAGCCTGCTGGCATTGCTATCGAGCGAGCCGAGGTAGATACCGAACTTGTCCCGCACCTGCACGCCGTGATTGGTGGCGAGAAATAGAAAGTGTTTGCCATCTGGAAGGAAGCTGGGCCAACGGTGGGTGCTGTGGACACTCTCGTCTAGTTTGGTTGCGGGGGTTGCGGATCCTCCGCTGGCGTTAATCTTCCAGAGGCCGTCGCGATAGTCGGGCGCAAAGACGATTACGTTTTCGCTACCCCACGTGCCGCCCCGAGCGTTGGGGGCATCGGCGAGCGTGGCAGCCTGGTCGCCAGCCGCCGAAATTTTTTTCAGTTTGCCATCGGCGAAGAAGGCAATAAACCTGCCGTCTGGGGACCAGAACGGAAAAGACGCTCCGTCGGTGCCGGGCAACTTCTTCGCGGTAGCGGAATCGAGCGATTGCACCCACAGTGAGTTGCGCAACTTGGCACTGCGGGCGCAGAACACGACCTGCGTTCCGTCTGCGGAAAGTACCGGAGGCCCGGAAAAGTCTCCATCGAAATCGAAGGTGGCATCGGGCGGCGGGAGCAGGGAAGCGCGAACTAACGGGGCTGGAGTGCTGGGGCGGGCGGCCATCCAAAGAACGGCGCCGAGTAGCGACGCTACTAACGCTGCCCATAAAAGGCGCTCGCGAACGCGGCGCCGCATCGGAGGAGTCGGCAACGTTCCCATTTGAGAACCACTACCGCTGCTGCCGATCCAGCGTAGTTCGCGGGCGACATCTCCGGCACTCTGCCAGCGGGATTCGGGATCTTTGGCCAAACAGCCGCGGATGACATGATCGAGAGCTGCAGGTGCCGCTGGAGTGGTACTGGTGATCGGGTCCGGTTCTTTTTCCAGAATAGCTGAGGCGACAGAGATCTGGCTCTTGCCCTCAAAGGCGCGTTTCCCGGTTGCCATTTCGTAGAGGACGGCGCCGTAGCTGAAGATGTCGCTACAGGAATTTGCTTCTTTGCCTTCTACCTGCTCGGGCGACATGTACTGGAAGGTGCCAAGCAGCGTGCCTTGCGCGGTTAGCGGCGCGGAAAGCGCGGGAGAAGAGAACGTCGCGGTCAAATCGGGAGGACGGGAAGGCGCTCCTCCGGTTGCGGCGGCGCTCTTTGCGAGACCGAAATCCAGAATTTTCGCCCCGCCCTTCGTCAACATGATGTTCCCGGGCTTGAGGTCGCGATGGACTACGCCTCCGCGATGTGCGCGGTCAAGGCCGTCGCCAATTTCGGCGCCCGTACGCAGGAGTTGTTCGATCGGTAGCGGACCTTTTTTCAGCCGGTCGGCCAGCGTTTCGCCCTGCAGATACTCCATGACGAGGTAGCGGACGCCGTTGGTCTCGCCGACATCGTAGAGCTGGCAAATGTTGGCGTGATTTAGCGAGGAGATGGCGCGGGCTTCGCGATCGAAGCGTTCTCGGGCATCGGCATTTTCGGAAAGATGTCCGGGGAGAATCTTGATGGCGACGGTGCGCTCGAGCCGCGTGTCCCGCGCGCTGTAGACTTCGCCCATGCCCCCTGCGCCAATGGGCGACTGGATTTCATAAGGGCCAAGCAGGGTTCCGGCAGCGAGAGGCATTGGTGGGTGATTATAGCGGAAGGGCTCGTAAAAGCGCCCAGGTTAGCGCCAAAGTACGGCGCGAACCCTTCGACAAGCTCAGGGCAGGCTCTGGGGCACCGTTGAACCTGGGGCACCGCTATGGTTGCGAGGTTGAAGCAACCCGCTTGGCAGCGTCCAGACGATTAAACAGAGCGTGCAGCAGTTCAGCTCCCGAGTTGCCGTCCTCTGGGAATGTAACTGCAGCCCATAAGGCCATTACTTTGCGGGAGCCGCCTGCGTCAATGGTTCCGATCGCTTCGTTGAGTTTCGTCAGAACAATCGCGACCCCGTCGCCGTTGACTTCCGGCAAGAGCATGGCGAATTGATCCCCGCTATAGCGGCTGAGCGTGTCATGGCTGCGGAGTCTGGAGCGCAGGCTGGCGGCTACCTGTTTCAAGATGCGATCCGCACCTTCCACGCCGAGCGCGGCGTTCAGTTCGCGGAAATGACGGAGATTCAACGTCACTATACCAAAGGGCTTCTTGTAGCGGCGCGAGCGTGAAAACTCCTGTTCCAATATGGTGTGGAAGTGCCGCTGGTTCGATGTTCCGGTGAGCGGATCGGTGCTGGTGCTGCGATCGAGTTCGTCGCTCAGGTCGAGGCTGCGGACGGTGTTGGCAGCTACCTCGGCGGCTACCTGTGCCAGGGTGAGTTCCTGTTTGGAAAAGGCGTGGGGATTGCGGCGAGCAATCACCACAGCGCCCATGACGCGCGGTCCAGATACGAGCGGAACGCAAAGTTCACTGCCGGAGGTGCCGTAGCAGAAGGCCGGGTTGCCGGCACTGGCATCCTCGGCCAGCACGAATCGTTTTTGTCGAAGAGCTTGTCCGAGGGGACCTTGCTGCCGTGCTTGCAAGAAGCGCTCCATCTGCGGTTCGTCGGTTCCAGCGGAGGCTGGAATCCTAAGATCCTTTTCGGGTGGGCAAAGGAGGATGGCGATATTCGCTTGTTCGAATGAATCTCCGAGCAAGTCGGCAAGCAGCGCGCAGAATTGGCTAGTATCCGGGGCGGTAGCGGCGGAACGCACAATCAGGTGTAGCAGCTCGACTTGACGGGTTCGAACGCGCTCAGCTTCATGCATCGAGTGGTTTTCCAGCAGCATCGCGGTTTGAGCCGCCAGGAAAGAGAGCAGGACCAGGTCTTCATTCGGGAACCCTCTCGAGTCGTCGGTTTCGACCACAAGAGTCCCCAATGCATGTTCCCGGACTAGGAGAGGCAAATTGACGATGGCGGGCTCTGGCACAGCCGCACGCTGCGCGGTGCGGGTGCGGGCCGCCAACGCGATTGGATCAGAATCGCGAAGCAGGAGTGTACGAGAGCGGGTCGCCGGCCACTGATGTTCAGCCCGACAGGATAGATTCTGGCCAGCGGAATCCAGCAGATAGACCGCAGCGCGTTTCATTTCCGTGTGGCTCCGCAGAATCAACAGCAGCGTTTCCAGCACAGTTTCTGGCGGGCCAGCAGAGAGGAGCATCTGCGTGGCCTGCTGCAGGGCGGCAAAATGGCGCGTACTGGTTTCAGTCGTCGACACAGGATTGCGCACGAAGGACCGTGTGAAGGGTCATTATAGGGCGGATGGGCAAATCGTCACACGGTTTTCATACACTCAGCCATTGGGGGGAATGGTTGGCCCTGCGTCATCTGCAGGCTTGAGGGCTATGCGGCGTGTTTTGCCAAAGCGGGAGACTGTGCGGCGTGGTTGTGCGCCGCGTCGCTCATTTCAAGTACGCGCATGCCCGCCCAGTCATAGGGCAGCTCTTTGCCGCAGTCGAGGCAGACCACATACGTGCCTGTCAATGCCGCTACCGCGCTGCGCTTCGACGTGGGTCGAGTCGTCCGCGGGAAGCCATAGTTGGAGTGTCTGCAACCAAACATCGCATCCACAATTCTCGCGATCATCCAATCACCTCCGCAGGAATTCTGGGGCCTACCACCAGCGATATCCTGACACTAGTTTGATTCAAGAAGAAGGAAAAAGGTTCGCGAGGGGGTAGCAAATAGGGCTAGCCACTTAAGTGGGGGGATAGTCTAACTAATGGTAAACATGAGAGTTACAGCAAAGCGTCGATTTCAGACGCTCTGCGGCCCGGCCTTCTTTTTGGCTTGGCATTTGGCGTGGATGGCCTCCTGCAAGCGATTGCGCAGTTCGTCGGGGAGTTCGTAGATTTCGGTATCGCGGTAGATTTGGATGGTCTTCTTTGTCGTATCGCAGACAACGTAGCAGTTGTGGCACCAAGCCAGGTGATCGTCGAGGTCTGCCCGGGTGCGCTCGTCGAGAGCCCCGTCGAGGTATTCGTTGAGTTCCTTCAAAAACTCGGCACACTTCACGCTACGTTGTCCCCACTATTAGGTTTTGCGAAGAAGCGGTTCAGCCTCTCGCGTAGTTGCAGCCGAGCTCGGAGAAGCCGCGACTTCACGGCCGGAATACTGAGTTCCAGCGCGTCCGCGGTTTCCTCGGTGGATAACCCTTCCACATCACGCAGGATAAAGACGGTACGAAACCCGGGCGGCAAGCCCTGAATCGTCTTGGTCAAGATCTCACGCAATTCAGCCTGATTGTAATTTTGCTCCGGATTCGGACTCCAGTCCGCCACTTCGCGCGGTACCGAGTCTTCTCCGGTCTGTATTTCTTCGTCCAGCGATACGGTGCGTTCCGGACGACGGCGCCGCAGCTTCATCAGCGCTTCGTTGACCGCAATTCGCACCAGCCAGGTATAGAACTTCGATTGCTCCTGGAACTGATGCAAATTCGTGAACGCCTTCAGGAACGCGTCTTGCACCACGTCTTCCGCATCTTCGCGGTTTTGCGTGATGTGCTGCGCGATCCGGAACACGTTCCGATCGTAACGCTTGACGAGCTGATTAAACGCTCCGTCGTCGCCGCCCTTGGCAGCGCGGACCAGCACCAGCTCTTCGCTGGGAGGGTCACTCAATTGATGTTGGATGGCTCCCATTGTCCTTCCGATTCAACAATTTTGGAGGGTTTCGCCTAGTCCCAAAGGTGTATTGTACCGTTGATTCCGAGCTCGCGCCTCCCTTATTTGACGGGCGAACCGCCGATTTGTTGTAGGGGCGGCAGGATTTTAGAGGCGGGGTAATCCAAAGTAATCTGCCCTCATTTGCCCGCTTCCCCTAGACTGAGTTCACCCTGGCGGCTCGAGAAGAGCTGGGAATTGCATTCGTGCGGACTGATCTTCCAACGATTGATTTGCGATGACTGATAAAAACTGGATTTTCGAAACAGTGGAGCGGGTGACCTCGGAAGTGTTCGAGGGTCGGGTTGCGGAGCTGCGCAATGAGCTGGTTCGCCGCACCGTGCAAGAAATAGAACCGTCGCTCTCCAGTGCTGCAGCGTCGCAGGAATCGGGTGCCAGCGACAAACTGCTGGCCGGTGTCGCCAATGTTCAGACAGGCGAAGGGCCTCGTGAAATCCTGCAGAAGCTGCTGGACCAGAGCACGAGCTTTTGCGCCCGCAGTGCCTTATTCATTGTGAACGAAGAATCGGTGGCGGGTTGGCAGGCGATTGGCTTCGTCGACAATGAAGCGATACCTGAGTTCGCGCTGGATCAGAACGCTGCGCTGTTCCAAAAAGTTCTTACGACGCAAAACTCCGCCTCTGGCGAAACATCCCAAATGGATGCGAGATTTTTTGAGACGTTCGGTGCACCTCTTACTCGACAGTGCCACTTGATTCCGATCTTGCGCAAAGACAAGGTCGCAGCGGTCCTGTATGCGGATGCCGGTGCAGCGGACGCCTCCTGCGCAACCTCCGCGTTGGATGTTCTGGTGCGCTTTACAAGCCTGTGGCTTGAAGTGCGGGCGTCGCGGACATTCGCCGCCGCTTCGCCAAGCCCTGCTGAGGTTCCAGCGAACCCGGTCTCTGTAGCGCCGCCGGCACCATCTCCAGTTGTCCACGCTGCTTCGGCGGCAGCGCCAACATGGCCGGAAACCGCGGCCGCTCAACAGGCTCATGCGCATGCTTCCGTCGCCACGGCTGTCAGCGCCGAGGCATCTGTTCCCGCGCAGGCTGCATTTGCGGCAGCGGCCAACTCGGCGACTGCTAGTTCCGCAGCGCCCGCCGCTCCTGCGCAGGCTCCGATGAACGCGGAAGAAGCCGATCTGCACCGCAAAGCCCAGCGTTTCGCCAAGCTGTTGATTGATGAAATCCGTCTTTACAACAAGGCCAAGGTGGAAGAGGGCCGCAAGAACCGCGACATTTACGACCGGCTGCGCGACGACATCGACAAGAGCCGCGCCAGCTACCTGAAGCGCTACGGCAATACGTCGGCTGCCCCTGCGGATTACTTCACGCACGAACTGATCCGAGGCCTTGCCCAGGAAGATGCGTCCCTTTTGGGGCCTAACTTCCAGCGCTAGTCCGCGCTACACTAAGAACAACGTGAATCTACGCCGTCTGTTTTCGTATTGTTTTTTCTTCCTGCTTCTGGCCGCTTCAACCGCGAACCTGCTTGCCGCGACTCCTCACGCCACCTCGGGTGTGCATAAAAAAAGTAAGCACAAGCCGAGCAAGCGCCGCCTCTTACGCATTCATCAGGCGTTTGTCCTCTCCAAGAACCTGAGACCCATGGCGCAGCAATTGTTGCGAGAGCGCACGCCTGCGGGGTACGGCGGCGTAGAGGCTTTCGCGAAACAGCACAGTACGGAAGACGCGGGAGCTCTCGCGTGGTTTGTTTCAGGCTACGCGCACATGCTCGACCACGATGCCGCCGGCGCACTGAGTCCCCTGCGTCGCGCACAGGCAAATGCAGGCGAGTTGGCGGACTACACCACGTATTTCCTGGCCAGCGCCTTGCAGCAGACAGGAGACAACAAGCAGGCGGAGGCTTTGCTGCGCAACTTCGAGCAAAAATTTGCCGGCTCGATTTTCCAGAGAGACGTGGAGTTGACTCGCGCTCGCGCCTTTCTCGGGATGGATCGCACTGCGGAAGCTGTTGCGATTTTGGAATCCGATCGCCTCCCGACTCGCGCCGACGTGGAGTTGACGCTGGGTCGCGCGTACGCAGCCGCAGGGCAACCCCTCAAAGCCTCCGCTGCGTTGCGGACGGTTTTCTACACGATGCCCCTGGCTCCCGAGGCCGATGAAGCAGAAAAAGAGCTGCTGAGACTCGCTGGCCAATCGCCACCGGCCACGTTCGCCGAACGGAAGACTCGATTGGACCTGCTGGTGAAGGGCAAACGCTACTCCGACGCGGCGACCGAGTATCGCACGCTGATTGGAGATACCGCGACCGCGGATCGCCCAGCGCTCGAAGTTGCTTTGGGCGGCGCGTTGCGCCAAAGTGGCCGTAACCGCGAAGCCAAGCAACTTCTGGAGCCAATCTCGGGCCTCGCCGGTGAGCTTGCTGCGCAACGACTTTACAATCTAGGGGAAATTGTTCGCGCCGATGATGATGACGCGGCGTTCCAGTCCTATCTTGCTCAACTTCGCCAGGTAGCTCCCACAAGCCCTTGGCTGGAGCAGTCGTTGTTTTCGTCGGCCAACAAATATCTAGTGAAGCGGGACTACGCGAAAGCCGAAGCGCTTTACCGTGAGCTGGCGCAACGTTTCCCGAACGGAACGCACGGCTCCTATGCCCACTGGAAGTCTGCATGGTTGCTTTGGCGCTTGGGCCAAGGTGCCGAGGCTCGCAGAGAGTTCGAGCAGCAGATAGTGCTCTTCCCCGATGCGCCGGAGGTTCCCTCCGCACTTTACTGGCGAGGGCGCGCTGCGGAAGAAGACGGTGAACTTGGGCGGGCGCGCGCTTACTACGAAAAACTTGTGCGCCGCTATCGCAGTTTTTACTATGCCGAGCTAGCACGGCAGCGGCTGAAAGAAGTTGGCACGGCTCCGCTTCCCCCTGCTGAGCCAACGCTGGCCTATCTGCGAGTATCGGAAACGCAGCCCTATCCAGCGATCAGCGATCCCCCGGCAGATAATCTTCGTCTGCAAAAGGCGCGTTTGCTCGTGAACGGAGCGCTCCTGGATTTTGCCCTGAGGGAATTGCATCTTGCGGTGGAAGAAGAGGGCGGAAATTGGGAAATCGCGGAAATGGCGCGCTTGTGCCAGGACGCCGGCCGCTACGATCGGGCACTTGATGTTGTGAAGCACGCCGTGCCGAATTACTTTTCGGCTGAGATTGCAAACTTGCCACCGCCTTACTGGCAAGCGCTCTTTCCTCGTCCTTATTGGGTCGACCTGAAGAAATCCGCGGCGGATAATGGGCTGGATCCTTATCTCGTGGCCGCATTGATTCGACAGGAATCTGCGTTCAGTCCGAATGCAATCTCCCATGCCAATGCGATTGGACTGATGCAGCTGCTACCGGGCACCGGCAAGAAGGTCGCGAAGGAGCTGAAGATCAAGCACTTCACTCCGGCTCTGCTAACCGAGCCAACGGCGAATCTGCAGATGGGGACAAAATATTTTCGCGGCATGGTCGATCAATTTGGGGCCTTTGAATACGCGCTAGCAGCTTACAATGCGGGCTCGGAACGGGTGCAGGAGTGGCAGGGAGTCGCCAAGTATCGCGACATCCCCGAGTTTGTGGAATCGATTCCGTTTACCGAAACTCGCGAGTACGTGCAGGCGATCATGCGAAATGCGAATGTTTACCGGCAGATCTACGGAACGCCGTGAGGTTTAGAGTACATACTAGTTAGCGTCATCCTGCATCCAAGAATGGAAAGTTCCAAAGATGGTATCTTCAGGATGAGTGGTGGCTCTTGAGCGGATGCCGATAAATTCTACCGGATAGTCGTCTTGTTCCATCTTGGCATCCATGAGGTCGACATCCTCCAGTTCGCATAGAATGCACTCCAATTCGTCAGCTTGTTTCTTAACATGTTCTTCGAAGGCTGCTTGAGATTCAGCCCATGCAGCGATGTGCACGTAGGCTCCCTTCCCTTCAAACATTCTGAAGTTGTTATATTCTGGCTTCGGCTTGAGGGCTGCGAGCCCAGTCCACAGTTCCATGCGTGCCATCGCGTCTGGTCGTTGATTTGGGTAACAGTCGGTCTCTAAGCTAACTCTTCTTGCGGAGTTTTGCTGAAAACTAGATCCAGAACAAGCAGCGCCGCTCCCACCACAATCGCGCTGTCTGCGAGGTTGAACGCTGGCCACTCGTATTGCTGGTAGTAGAAAAGCAGGAAGTCTGTGACGCGGTGATGCAGAATTCGATCCCATAGATTGCCAATCGCTCCGCCCAGAATTAAAGCCAGACCGATGCTTGTGGATGAAAGAGAATTGCTGCTCTTCCACAACAGAACGGTGACCACAATCAAAGCCACTGCTGAGAGGGCAATCAGCACGCCGAGCTTGAGTGGCGTGGGTGTATCAGAAAAAATCCCAAATGCCGCTCCCGGGTTTTCCAGGTGGGTGAGATTGAAGAACCGAGGGATCACGGGTATGCTGTCATGCAACTCAATGCGGTGCTGTACCTGCCATTTGGAGAGCCGATCGAGAACCAGCGCTGCCAGAGTGACAAATAGATAGAAAATACGTCCTACGCGAAGTCTAGACATTCATTTCTTTCAGAACCGCGCTGCAACGCTCACAGACAGTTGGATGCTTCGTATCTTCGCCGACGTGCGTCGAAAAATTCCAGCAACGATCGCATTTCTTCCCGTCAGCTTTGATGACTTGGATGCTCACCGGCCCAGAGCCGTTGGCTGCTGCCTTTTCTAAAACTACTTCCGACACGATCAACAAATATCGCAATTCTCCAGCGTAACGCTGCAACACGGAATACACAGGGTCGGGCGCAGTAAGCTTGACTTGGGACTCCAGACCTCCGCCAATCACTTTGTTCGAGCGTTCCATTTCAAGCGCCTTGAGGACTTCATCCCGGACCTGCAGCAACGTCGCCCAGTCTTCTTGTTGGGTCTTGTCTTCGGTTAACGTAGCGTCGTTCCCAATCAAGTCGGCACTCGTTGGGAACGCTGCGAGATGAACGCTCTCGGGGCGGCCTGTGACGGACGGTAAGTATTGCCACACTTCATCGCAGGTAAACGTCATGATCGGCGCGAGCACGCGCGTCAGCGCTTCTCCGATCTTCCAGATTGCGGTTTGTGCCGATCGTCTTTTCAGCGATTTTGGCGCAGAAGTGTAAAGACGGTCTTTGAGCACGTCGAAGTACATGGCGCTCAGATCAACGACGCAAAACTGCATAATCCGCTGATAGATCTTGTGGAAGGCAAATTCGGCATACCACTCTTTGATCTCTTCGGCCACCGTTGCCGTTTGACGGAGCATGTAGCGATCGAGCGCATGCATTTCAGCAAACGGAACGGCGTCGCGGGCCGGATCAAAATCCTGAAGATTGCCTAGAACGTAACGGAACAGCGAGTTGCGCAGCTTGCGGTAGTTCTCCGCCACGCGCTGCATCAGGTTGTCCGAACACGCGACGTCATTGCGGAAATCCACCGAGGCAACCCAGAGGCGGACGATCTCGCCGCCGAGCTTTTCGGTGATTTCCACCGGCTCGACGCCATTGCCGAGTGATTTGGACATGGCTCGACCTTGTTCATCGAGGGTCCAGCCATTGGTCGCAACAGCCTTGTACGGCGCGGCATTTCGCGTTCCCACAGCGCAGAGCAGGGAAGAGTGAAACCAGCCACGATACTGATCTCCGCCTTCGAGGTACAGATCCGCAGGCCACGGCATGTTTGCCTGATGTCCCAGCACCGCGGCATGGCTCGATCCCGACTCGAACCACACGTCGATGATATCCATCTCTTTCTTGAACGTGCCGTGTCCGCACTTTGCGCATTTCGTTCCTGCCGGCAAAAGAGCATCCGCTTCCGCGGTGTACCAGGCGTCGGCGCCTTTTTTGGCAAAGAGTTCGGCAACCGCGCGATTCAGGGCTGGATCTCGTACGGAATCTCCGCAGCTCTCGCACAAAAATACGGCAATCGGCGTGCCCCAAATCCTTTGCCGCGAGATGCACCAGTCGGGGCGGGTGGCGATCATGTTCGCAATGCGATCCTCGCCCCACGCCGGATCCCACTTCACCTTCTTGATCTCGTCCAAGGTTCGCGACCGCAGCGTGTGGCCTTCGTTTCCCGGGGTGTTCGCCATGGGCGTATCCATGCGAATGAACCATTGTTCGGTTGCCCGGAAAATGATCGGGTTATGACACCGCCAGCAGTGCGGATACGAGTGTTCAATCTTTTCAGAGTGCAGCAACACGCCATGAGTCTTTAGAAGCTCGACGATGCGAGGATTCGCCTGGAACACTTTCAGCCCGTCATATTCCGGGAGTCCATTGTGGATCACGCCCGCGCCATCCACATCGCAGGTCGTCGGCAGCTTGTATTTCACGCCAGTGTTGAAGTCATCCGCGCCATGCGCAGGGGCCGTGTGAACCACGCCGGTGCCTGTATCCATGGTGACGTAGTTGGCAAGGACGCCGAGAATCTTTCGCTGTTCCCAAGGCAAAAACGGGTGGCGAAATAGAGCATTCTCCATGTTCTTGCCTTGAAATCGAGCCACCACGGGCGGCTCGCCTAGTCCGCACTTTTCAGCCGTTGCCTTCCACAAGCGATCCGCGACGATGAAGATATCGGTTTCGGTTTCCAGCGCTACATACTCTTCATCGGGATGAAACGCAACTGCCATGGAGGCGGGTAGAGTCCACGGAGTAGTCGTCCAGATGATGGTCGAGATTGGCTTACCTGAGTCTTTGGCGGCCTCGTCGAGTCGCTGGTCGATTTGAGCCGCGTCCGATTGCAGAACATACTTCACCCATACCGTAGGGCTGGTGTGATTCTCATATTCGACCTCCGCTTCTGCCAACGCGGTTTCATCGTGAATGCACCAGTACGTGGACCGTAGGCCTTTGTAGATGAAACCATCCTCAAAGAATTTGTAGAACGTTTGCAGAATGACGGACTCGTACTGCGGCGTCATGGTCGAATAAGGATGGGCAAAGTCTCCAAACACGCCAATGCGCTTAAACTGCTCGCGTTGCAAATCGAGAAACTTGTCGGCGTACTTGCGGCATTCCTCGCGCACCGCCAGCGGCTCCATCTGCAGCTTCTTGCCGCCCAGCATCTGGTCGACTTTGATCTCGATGGGCAAGCCGTGGCAGTCCCAGCCCGGCACGTACGGAGAATCAAATCCCGCCATCGTCTTCGACTTCACGATGAAGTCTTTCAGACACTTGTTGAGCGCGTGACCGAGGTGAATGGGTCCGTTGGCGTACGGCGGCCCATCGTGCAGCACATAGGTTGGCTGGCCTTTGCGCGCCTCACGAATCCGGTCATAAAGGCCCATCGATTCCCAGCGAGCCAACAATTTGGGCTCGTTGGCGGGCAAATTCGCCTTCATGGGAAAATCGGTTTTTGGCAGATTGATCGTAGCTTTCAGATCAAATTTCTCATGCATCGCTTCGTCCGGCACTCGGCTGTCGTCTCCGTGAAAAGGGGTAATCCCTAATTATAGGGGGTCGCATTTGGGCGGCGCGAAAATACACGCATACTCAGCCATTTCGAGTCAGCGGACAGGGGCAAAGGCGCACGGCTCGCCGCACACGAACCTGATCTAGTCGCTGATTGACCGCTGGACTACTCTTTCAGGCCCACGTGTTCCACGGCATCGATCGGCAATCCCAGAAACCTCTCGCCGAGCCGTCGAAATTTCTCTACCGAATCCGTCGCCATGAACCGCAAGCCGGGCTGCGCGGAGTTTTGGGCATGGGCGCCAACTTTTTCCGCTACTACGTGCGCCGTGGATTCGGCGGAATCGACGATGGCGACATGGGGTGGGGCAATTCTTCGCAGGACAGATTTCAGGAGCGGATAGTGGGTGCAACCCAGTACCAATACGTCCGCGTCTCGAAAATCGCCTTGAAAAGCTTCGCTCAGATAGATATGCGCGACCTGTTCGGTAACCGCGTGCTCCATCCAGCCTTCTTCAACCAATGGAACGAACAGAGGGCAGGCTTTCTCAAGTGCTTCAACGCCACGTGCGCGTAGAGCTTTTTGATACGCATGGCTGGCGACAGTGGCTTCCGTTCCGATGACCACAACTTTCTTGGTTTTTGAAGCGACAGCCGCCGCCTGGGCGCCCGGCTCGATCACACCCACGACGGGAATATCCAGGTCGTTCGTGATTGCGTCGAGGGAAAGCGCTGTGGCTGTGTTGCAGGCGACGACCAGCATTTCCGCGCCCAGGCCCTCCAGATGCTCCGCCGCGCTTAAAGCGTACTGGGTAACCGTTGCCGCTGACTTTGAGCCGTAGGGCAGGCGGGCAGTATCGCCGAAATAGAGATAATCCGCATTCGGAACCGAATGCGTGAGCGCCTTGAGGACGGTAAGTCCTCCAAGGCCGGAATCGAAAACCCCTATGCAGGCTCGTGACAATGAAATAACACCATGCGGACAAGCCTGACTGATTGGGCTTGATGGTCGAGTTCTTTTGGCGAGGCTAGTTGTGAACGGGTGCTTTCCCGCTGGACTTCTTCTTGGATTCCGCGATCATGGTTTCCGTTTCTTTCTTGATGCGTTCCTGCATCGTGTCCATATACTTCGACATGATCGGCCTCATGTTCTGCATCGCCTCGGCCATAATCGCGGGCATTTCATTTAAGATTTTGCTGCCGGTTGGCGAGGTATAAAAAGCGACCAGACTGTCGATGTCACCCTTCGTGAAGTGCTTTTGATAGACGGGTGCCATAGCCTCAATCATTTCGTCGAACGGCATGCTCGCAAACATGTCATCGACCATTGCTGTCATTTTTGATTCATAGTCTGCGGGGAGTTCGTCTTTGTGCTTTAAATATTCATCGTGCATAAGCCCATGCATTGCCGGGACCATCGCCGCCATCATTTTCTTTGTCAGGTCGCGGGAGTGGACGGCATCAAGATACCGTTGAACATCTTCTTTCGAGGCCGGAGCGTCGGCGGCATTCGTCTGAGCGACGCAGGTCCAACTCAACAGAACGACGATGGCGAGGGCAACGAGTAACCGCTTCATAAGGAAATCCTCCAGGCTTGCGGAGTGATTATAGCTTTCCAACCATCCGGCGATCCAGCGATTTCAGGGTAGCGTTTCAGCTTCCGTTCCACGAAAGTACAAGTACTGAAGACGGGCACGGAAAGGAATTCGGCGGTTGTCTTAACCTTTCGGCTGAGCCAAGGACGTCTCGGATGTTGCTGATTCTACGAGCCTTGCTCCGCAGCAGGGCCCCGGCGGAATCGGAGCTCCGTGGGGGCATGTTTTTGGATGGCCCAGAAACGTACAGATCTTGTCGGTTGCTTCCTGCGAAAGGATGTGCTCGAATTTGCAAGCCTGTTCGGCAATTTCTGTTTCACTTTCCATATGCAAGCTGTCGGTAAAAAGACGCTCAGTGAGCCGGTGGCGTCGGATGATATTGCCGGCCCGTTCCCGCCCACGATGTGTCATCTCGACGACGTAGCTGCCTTCGGCGGTGGAGTAGCCCACCGAAGTCAGCTCCTCATGGCACGGGTTGTGAATCGTGCGATGCTGATGAATCTCGGGCGGATGCGGTGTTGCAGTGACGAGGCCAGCTTGTACCATGCGTTCGACCAGCAGGCTGATCGCCACCGCGCCGTGGACCTGCATGCGGTCGACTTCGGCGGACTCGCCGTGTTCTTCCAAAACCCAAATTGTTTCCAGCACTTCATCGATTTGCAGCTCGTCGACCATAGAAAAAGTTTCCATGGAGGCAATGCGTCCGTGGTGCAGCTCGATCCGGCGGTCCGCCATGCGCGCAACTACGGGGTCGTGCGTCACCATAACGATGGTGCGCCCGGTTTCATGCAATTCGCGTAAGAGCCGCATCACAATCTCTTCATTGGCCGCGTCCAGATTGCCCGTGGGTTCATCGGCTAGAACAATCTTGGGGTCGTTGATCAATGCTCGGGCGATGCAGACCCGCTGTTGTTCGCCCCCGGACATTTGTGCGGGAAGATGATGGGCTCGGTCTTTCAACCCCACACGCTCCAATGCTTCCAGCGCTTCGTTCTGGTCCGTCATGCTGTGAAAATATTGCGCGAGCATGACGTTCTCGACGGCAGTGAGGTAGGGAATCATGTGGAATTGCTGGAAGATGAAGCCGATCTTCTCCGCTCGCACGCGATCTAGTTCTTTTTGCGGAATGCCAGCGACATTTAGGCCGTCGAGCCAAACCTCGCCCGAGGTTGGTTGGTCGAGACAGCCGACAAGATTCACGAGCGTCGATTTGCCGGAGCCGGACGGGCCCATGATTGCCAGCCACTCGCCCGCCGCTACCTTCAGCGAGACATCGTCCAGAGCGCGAACCTCTCCGCCTGAGACTCCCGTCTTGGCAGGGTAAGCGCGGATTACGTTTTTCAGCTGAATCATGGCTTTGTCGCGGACCCGTGGTCCAAATTTATTCCCCTCTCAGAATCATCGCAGGCTGTACGCGTCGCAGCAAGCTCATGGGAAGCAGCGCCGACAACAGAGCTACGACAATGCTTCCCAGCAAGACGACTGGCAAAACCGACAACCGCGGGACGACCGGCGCATGAAAGTTGACGCGTCCGATCCAGGCGGCGGCTCCTATCCCAAACAGAAATCCAACAATCGCGCCCAAAGCGCCAAGACCCGCAGCCTCTGCCGCAAACAAGCCACGCAACAGGCCTTCCGACGCTCCCAGGGCTTTCATCACAGCAAAGTCCCGGCGCCGGTCGTACACCCAACCTGTCAGGGTTGCCAGCACGCAAAGCATGGCCGTCAGAATTATCACCACGGTTGAGACATAGAGAGATGCACGAGTCTTGCCCAATACCCGCGCTTCGGCTTCGACAATCTGACGTACTGGCTGGACTTGCGCTTGCGGCAGGGCTCGCGCGAGATTCCCAGTTAAGTTGGTGATCTCCTGGCTCGTGCCGCTGGCCGAAATCTCGATGGAAGATGGCTGTAATCCCGTCCAGGCAACAAATTCCGGCAGCGCCAGGTAGACGCGGCTGTCTTCATCGGCACCGGTCTTCAAGATACCTACCGGTCGCAAGTGAAGCGTCTTGCCGTCGTAGCTCAGATCAAAGTTTTGGCCTGTCGGTGTCAGTAAACTTGCAGCCCGACTGCCGACCAGCGCTTCTCCGGAGTGCTGCGGCCAAGACGTCACCGACCACCAGCGATCCAACCGCTGGACCTGCTGCATATCGACGCCAGCCACGACTACGGGCTTGCCGCTCGGATTGTGTGCGACGGCATAGGCAAAAGGAACGGCGAGTGCCTGCGCGGGAATTGTTTGTCGAACCACTTCAAGAGCATTGGTCGAAAGCGCGCCGCCGTCTTTAGCCACGACAACGATGTTTGCGCCGTAGTTGCGGAATTCATGCTGCAGTTTCGCTTCGACGTCCACGTAAAGGTTGAGCATGGTCGTAGTCACGGCCGCTGCTACGACGACGGCGAGTAGAGCCGTGAGCGCTCGACCGCGACGCACGCTCGCTCCACGCACCAGCATGCGAAGAAACATCGAGGGGTTGTGCTGCGCTTTGGAGCGTCTGGCAGTAATCGCTTGCCTGGAGTCTTCCACCGTTAAGCGTCTCCCCGGAGGACATGTGCTGGTTCCAAGCGCAGCGCTTTGCGAATGGAAAACGCGCTTCCCGCATAGGTGACCAGCACGGCCACTCCGAGAACGTAAGGGAAGAGAACTGGCTGAATGGAAATCTGCTGGTCGAAAATGCTCTTGCCAATTTGATGCGCTAGAACGCTCCCGATGGCGAAGCCCACGCATCCTCCAATCAAGGCCAGCATCGCGGCTTCCGCAAAAAACAGAGCACCTACAGGAATGCTGCCTGCGCCGAGCGCGCGCATCAATCCCACTTCGCTCCGCCGCTCCAGAATTGCTGTCGCCATGGCTGAGGAGACTGCGAGCGCCGCCGCAATCAATGCAGCGATCGCGATCAAAAACATCAACCCCTTGATACGAGAAAGGACATTTCCCTCGTTCTGCGCCACCTGCCGAATTTGTTCCGCCCGTGAATTCGGAATTGCCTCCTGCAACTGGTAGGCAATGGAGGCAGCGTAAGGGGAGCAATACCAGCGATCGTAAACGTCGCCCTTCAGAGTCTTGGGGTCGCGCCGTCCAAAGTCGTCCTCAGGCTTGGTAATCGCGCTCACATAGATGCTGCGTACAGCCCCAGGCTTTCCAAGAAGCTGTTGTGCGACGGCGAGTGGAGCGTAAATATGAAGGTCGTCCGTCCCCCCGGTGGAGACAATTCCCGCGACCCGATACGTCGAGTTGCCGTTGAGTTCAATTCGGTCTCCTGCGTTCTTGTGGAGTGTCGTCGCCAGCGAAGACCCTAGCAGCACATCACGCGATGAGTCGTCAGGCCACTTGCCTTCCACTTTCCACCACGGATGTGTTGTGCGGACTCCAGTCGTCATTTGCTCCGTGCCGTAACGAACTGTCTGTGCGAAGTAGGTCCCGACGAGTTCGGCGGAGGTTGACGCCCCAGTGCCATCTGATTTCACCGAAACCGCCACCGGCAGCATGGGCGCAAACCCGAGGATGTTGTTGCGCCAGAACATGCCCTTGATTTTCGGCAGGTCCGCTTCGTTCAGGTAACCTCCGTCGTTGGCGGGCTTCAGGTTTACGCCGCCAACGCGCACGTCGAGTGTGTCATCGATGGGAGTTACAAGGATATTTGCGCCGTAAGTACGGAGCTCGCGGCTGATTTTGTTCCCAATATCGGTCGCCACTCCCAGCATGGCCGTTGTAACAGCCACGCCCAGCGTGATCGCGGCTCCAGCCAGCAGCTTGCGCCGCTTCTGCCGCCGAAACGATTCGTAGACGAGTCGGGCGAACATTATTCCTTGAAAATCCCGGCGTGTGCGGCGAGCTCAGCCTCAGTAATGACAACCGAATCGCCAGCGATGCTGGCTTTGAGCGGAATGGGATTGCATCCGCCCTCCGTCCCTACGGACTGTGGATTAATCGGAGCGGAGCAGTTCTTGCAAACGAAGCCGCGTCCGTCCTTCTTGAACCCGACAGCTCCGCAGACCGCACATGCATCAAAAACCGCGGCGATCTTCCCGTCCGGCTTCTTGAGGAGCCAAAAGCGGATATCCACCCCGCCTTCCCTCGCGACGAAGCGGTGCAGATCGCCATCCGAGACTCCAGAGACTGGGATCTTGGCTTCGCCGTTCACAAATGTCAGCGTTGTTGCCGGAGATGTTTCTCGATCTGCGCTCTTGGCGTAAATAAATTCCGCGGTGACCAGGAAGATGAATACAAAACTGGTGATGTAGACCGAGGCCATCCATAAGCGCTCGCGGCGCGCCATCCATTCAACCTTCCTGCGTTCCGCGTTGCCTGTCGGCACTGCGGCAGGCGCTCGCCGCTGGTATTCAAACAGGACCATCAACGCGGCCAGAGCCAGGATCGTCACAAAGAAAAACATGTCATTCCGCACGATTGGCCCGATGAGAGCCATTTCTTGCTTGTTCGAAGGCAGCACGCCGTTCTCGAAAAGTTCGTGCAGTCCGGAAACTAGGAGCTGAGCCGCCACGAACCAGAGGATCACGGTTGTCACTTTAAAGAACTTGCGTAAGTCAATGCGAACACTGCCCTTAACGAACATCACACCAAAAGCCACGGACGCGCCTACGCCGAGTAGCGTTCCTAAGAAACTCATCAATTCGCTGGAGTTGAGACCGACCCCCGCCAGAATCAACACCGTTTCTACGCCCTCGCGCAGGACGAGCAGGAATACGAAAACAAACAGCCCAAGGCCCGAACTCTTTCCGGCCAAAGACTCTACCTTGCTTTCAATATTGCCCTTTAAGTGCTTTGCTGTCCGCATCATGAAGACAATCATGGTGATGACGAAGAACGCCGCCGCCAGCATGATCCAGCCTTCAAAAATGTCCTGGTTCCAGTTCGTGCGGGCGAGCAGGTAGGCGACACCGAGACTGGCCACAAAAGCACTGCCCAAGGCTGCAAAAACAGGCTTTCGAAGCTCGGGACGGCCAATCTTTGCCAAGTAAGTCAGGGTGATACCAACGATGAGCGCGGCTTCCACCCCTTCGCGCAATGTGATGATGAATGCCTGTAACATGCGTCCTCTGAAACCCGATTGCTTTCTATATATTAACTAACTATGAAACGATAAATAGGATCGCTTATTCCCTGAAGAAGGTACTTTGATTTTGAAAATGAATTTCAATTTCAATATCTAGGATACGGTTTTTGAGCCCAAATCGTCAATCCGCCAAGTCACCCGAGTGTGTGACTTCGGACACATCCAAAATGGGATTTTTGGACCTGCACGCGGGATATCTAGAGTTTGCGCAGAAATTTCTTCGCGTCTTCAAGCCGGGGGAATAGTTTTTCTTCCGCTGTAAACGCGGCCGAGTGAACGCAGCGTCGGCTGCCTCGCAGTTTGACCGGATGTTTGAGGTGCAGCATCTCGTGGTAGAGGATGTACTCCACCGCGTAGCGCGGGACCCGAGGATCGTCAAATACGCGACTCACCACGATCGTGTTGTGTGCCGGGTCGAAGTGCCCCAGACGGCGGCGAGCCTCGCGCCCCCAGGTAAGCCGCGGACGACCAAGCAGGCCGTGAAAATATCGTGTGTTGAGGTCTTCGAAAATCGAGTCCAGGTCGTACACATGACCCTGTGGCGCTCGCAAATGCTTGCGTCCGCGCGCTTGCCGCATCATCTGAGCCTTGGCCAGAAAGTCGCGGCTGGCAACGTGTCGGCGATAGCGTGCGCTGTGTGAAGCGTCGATGGGCTTGCGGTAGATTTTGGCCAGGAGAATGTGTGCAATCGCCCGTAGGACGCCCTCGGGCGCGCCCTCAATCAGGTCCGATAGTCGCACCACCAGCCGCCCGTCCCGCAATCGGATCGTGTGGTTGACCCCGGTGTACGGATAGAACTCAACGCGCAGCTCGGTCATGGGAGCCTCTGGCAGAAGCTCTCGGTAGGTCTGCTGAAAAATGTCGAGAATGCGTGGCTTCAAGCTTAGGCCTGACTAATTCTTCCTGGGTGGCGGCGGGGAAGCGTTTTGTTCCGCCAGAAGCTGTTTGTGTTCAACTGCGCCGCTCTTGACCGCATCCACTGCGCTACTGATCGCGAAATCGCACGCTGTCCGTTCTTCCGTTGTTAGGTTATGTTGCAAGCCTTCCAGGCGGGCGTGAAAGTCGCCGTCGGCCAGCAGCACCGGTTTGAGAGCCTTGCGCAAATCGGACTGACGGTCCGCATACATTGCGATGTTGTCATCAAGTTCGTCATAGACCGCAAGAAAATCCTCAATCAAGTCATGAATAGCCTGCGGAGTATTCTTCTCGGACTTTTCCTCGGCCCGTACTTTCTCAATTGTCGAAAGCCGCGCGCCGGCAAAGTCCGCCAGGAGCTTCAAGCGTTTCTCGGGTTCCTGCGCAACTTCGCGAAGCTGGTCAACCTCGTCCGGGGTCAACGGGTCGCGTTGCTTGGCAAACGCCAGAAACGAACCCAGCAAGAGGCCGGCAACAAAAGCGAGCTTGGCGACGTTCTTCATGCGCTTCTCGTTCTTTATGCCCTTCTCAATTGCGGATTCACTTCTTGCCCTTGCCAAACATAGTTTCCAGGAGGCGCGTGCGCAATTTCTCCATTTGATCCATCACGGTCTGGGCCGCGGGCTGATCTTCAAAAGAGAGCGTGCGTTTTAAGTCGCCAAGCCGATGGCTAATCTGACGCAGCTCAATCTCCAATTGCTTCTCGCGCTTGTTGGACGCAATTGCTCCGTCACAGGATTTCTCGGCATGCGCGGACACGGCCTGCAGTTCGACTTTTGCCGCTTCGGAATTACCTTGGGCAAACTGTGTCTTAGCTTCGTCGAGTTCGCGCTGTGCGAGATCAATACACAAGCGAATGCACTCTTTCGGGCTAGTTGCGTCAGCATGCGCCTTCGCCTCCGCAAGAGTCTCTGTCTTGGTGGCCTTCGCTTGCGCGGCGGAAAGGCAAAGCAGAAAAATCAGTGAGTATCGCTGGATCAACTTCATTCTCGCTGCCGTTCCCCCAAGGTCGCTATTTCTTCGGCTCGATCGTGATCAGGCGGTGCCGCGCTTGCCACTCCTGATCCGGAAACTTGCCGCCTGCAGTCTCCAGGAACTTATGGTAATTCACCGAGGCATTCTTGTAGTCCTTCAAATGGTCGAACGCAGTGGCCCGCAGGAAATACCCAAAAGGCAATTCTGGCAGGAACTTCGCCCTTGCGTCCAGAGCCTGAATCGTCAAAGGGTAATTCTTGTTCTCATTTGCCGCCGCTGCCAGATTGCCATAGGCGGCTCCGAAGTCAGGTTTCAGCTTCACAGCTGCCAGGAACTCGTCCTGTGCCTCCGGAAATTTGTGTTGGTCCAGGAGGGTCTTCCCCAGATCGTGATGTAACTCCGCATCGCTTGGTTTATTGGTCAGCAACTGGCGATACAAGGGCTCGGCTTCTGCGTTCTTTTTATTCAGCGTGTAAACGTCCGCCAAGTCGCGAACTGCCGCCGCATCACCGGGAGCTAGCTTGATGCCGGCTTCGAGCTCGACGGACGCCTCGTCATATTTTGTTTCGGCGGCTAACACCCGTCCGAGTTGTACGTGTGCCACGGCATCGTTGGGATGAGCCGTTACTAACTTGCGCAGCATGGCGTCAGCCTCAGCGAACCGCTTCTGTCGCATGTAAAGATTGGCTAAAGCCGTGACTGCTTCACCAGATGTTGACCTGGCGGATGCTGGGTTGCCGGGCGAAGGAGCTAGTTCCATAGCCTGCTGGTACTCGGCTTCCGCACTTTTTTCGTCTTTCAGTTGTTCTAAGACTCCGCCGAGTTCCAGATGTAAATTGGAATCTTTCGGGCGCAGCTTGATCGCCTCACGGTAAGCCGACGCCGCTTCTTCCGGATTCTTCGCTTCCAGCACCCTGGCAAGGGACGACCACGCTCGGAACAGTCCTTCGTCGACTTGACTCGATGGCTTGAGTTGCGTGGCTGCTCTGAGGAATGCGGCTGCGTCGGAGCTGTTAGCCCGTGCCAGCATGAGCCCAAGGTTCAGATTCGACTCGAAAACATCGGGCTTTGCGGCCACGGCCTTGCGATACGAGGCAATGGAATCTTCAGTGCGATCCTGTGCAGTGTAGATGTAGCCGAGGTCGAACCAGCCACGATAATTGGCGGGATCCTTAATCGTAAATGCAGTAAGAAGTTTCTCGGCTGTCGCGTAGTCTTTCTCGTCGATGGCAGTTTCAGCTTCACGAATTTCGGGAGGGAATTCGCCGGTATCCGCGACTTTGTGACGGCGGACCGTTTGCCCAGTGTTCTTGCTAGATTGGGCAGCGAGGCTATCGGCATTGCCAGCGAGAGCCCCAGCAAGCACAAGCGCCCCCGCCAAGTGCGCGCTTCGGGCTCGATTCATCAAGCCACTCCCGCTTTGCCGTCCAGCATCCGGGCAAGAAACTTTCCTGTGTAGGACTTCTTGCTGCGAGCGATCTCATCTGGTGTGCCTACCGCAACAACTTCTCCTCCACCCGCTCCGCCTTCTGGGCCAAGGTCGATGACCCAGTCCGCCGTTTTGATGACTTCAAGATTGTGCTCAATCACCACGATGGAGCCTCCCGCATCTATGAGACGCCGGAAGGCCGCTAAAAGTTTGCTGACATCGTCAAAATGGAGGCCCGTCGTCGGTTCGTCGAAGATGTAGAGCGTGCGCCAGCGCAGCTTCTTGACCTCCTCGCGCGGACGTCCGGCGAGACGGGCCGGGGCCTGCAAGTGTGCTGCCAGCTTCATGCGCTGCGCCTCACCGCCGGAGAGCGTCGATGCAGATTGTCCGAGACGCAGATAGCTGAGGCCGACTTCGTCGAGAACGCGCAGCTTGTCCACAATCTTGGGAACTCCGGCAAAGAACTGCAGGGCTTCCTTCACCGTCATACTCAGCGCTTCATGAATGTTCTTGCCCCGGTAGCGGACGTCCAAGACGATGGGCTTATAACGCGTGCCGTGGCACTCTTCGCAGACAAGCTCTACGTCGGCAAGAAACTGCATTTCCACGGTGACGGTTCCGTCGCCCTGGCAGGTCTCGCAGCGGCCGCCGGGAATGTTGAACGAGAAGCTGCCAGCAGTGAGGCCTTTCTTTTTTGCGTCGGGAATCGACGCATACAGATCGCGGATGCCATCAAAGGCTTTTGTGTACGTAACGGGATTGGAACGCGGAGTTCGACCGATCGGGGATTGGTCCACAAGCACGATTTCGTCGATGAACTCGTCGCCGTCGATGCTGCGGCACTGCACGGGCTGCGCAACGCCTGCCGTGTTCTTCGCTGCCAAGAGAGACGGATACAGGACGTCATGGACAAGGCTTGATTTGCCAGAACCGGATACACCCGTCACCGCAACTAGCATGTCCAGAGGAAAGGCGACATCGATTTTCTTCAGGTTATGCGCGTAGGCCCCATGGATTTCAATCTTGCGTTTTCCGGCCTCGCGCCGCGTTGCCGGAAGCTGGATGCGTAGATCGCCGGAGAGATACCTGCCGGTTAGCGATGCCTTTTGTGTAGAAATTTGCTCATAGGTGCCGCTAGCGACGACGCGCCCGCCGTGTTCGCCAGCGCCGGGACCCATGTCCAGGATGTAGTCCGCCGTCCGCATAATGTCCGCGTCGTGCTCGACCACCAAAATAGTGTTTCCCAAATCGCGCAGGCCATGGAGGATGGTGATCAAGCGATGCGTATCTCGAGCATGCAAGCCGATCGAAGGCTCGTCGAGAACGTACAACGTTCCTACCAGGCGCGATCCCAAAGAAGTCGCCAGCTGAATTCGCTGTGCTTCGCCTCCGGAGAGCGTCGCCGAGAGTCTGTCGAGCGTTAGATACTCCAGGCCCACATCGTTGAGAAATCTCAATCTCTCGCGAATTTCGTGCAGAATTTTGTCCGCAATTCCGAGTTGTTGTTCCGTGAGTTGCACGCCTTCGAAGAACCGCGCTGTCTGCTCGACGGTCAGCGAGCACACCTGACAGATGTTCTTTTCGCCGACCCGCACAGTACGCGCCTCAGCCCGCAGCCTCGTCCCATTGCAGTCCGGGCAAACCGAATATCCCCGATAGCGGCTCAGGAATACACGCACATGCAGCTTGTACTTCTTGCGCTCCAGATACTGAAAAAACCCGCGAATTCCCCCAAAGCGTCCATCGCCTATCAGCACATATTCCTGCTGCTCCTGCGTGAGCTCGGCCCAGGGAGTATCCAGCGGAAGACCGGCATCTTTGGCCAGTTTCTTCATCTCGTTGTAGTAAATGCGGTGCTTGGGCTTGGTCCAAGGCTCAATCGCGCCTTGCGATAGAGTCTTCGATTTATCCGGGATGACCAGATCCATGTCGAAGTCGATGGTGTTGCCAAATCCTTGACAGCGGGGACAAGCCCCGTAGGGATTGTTGAAGGAAAATAGCCGCGGTTCCGGCTCTTCGTAGCGGATGTGGCAGCGTTTGCATTCAAAGCGCTGCGCGAAACGGAGGTGCTCGGGCTTGGCGCTCTCTTCGCGCGGGACGGTTTCGAAAATGACTTCGCCCGCCTCGCGGTAGCAGCTCTCGACGGCGTCAATCAGTCGCGCTCGGGCCTCCGCTGGTGCACCCGCAGGCACCGCCAACCGGTCCACCAGGGCGAACACCGGTTCCGCGAAATTGATATCCAGCAGAGATTCTGGCGAGGAGAACTCGAAGACCTGCCCCTTCTGCCACAGGCGATTGAAGCCGCGCTTGCGTAGCTCGAACAGCCGGGCTTTCAGTAAATCCGCGTGTAGCGCCGAGGCCGCTGCAGTTTCCTCGGAATCCTTCTTCTTCCCGCGAGCCTTTTTCTTGGGAAGGTCTTTCACGCCGTCCGTTCCATAATCGGCCGATACCACGCCTGCCAGCGGCGCGGGAACTGCCGTCTGCACCGGGAACAGCACATTGAGCCGCGTGCCCTCGGGCAATGCCAGCACTGCGTCGGCGACCTCGTCGACTGTGTCTTTTTTTACTTCGAGCCCGCATTGCAGGCAATACGTCCGTCCGATGCGCGCAAACAGCAGCCGGAGGTAGTCGTAGATTTCGGTCGCGGTCGCGACGGTTGAGCGGGGGTTGCGAGTGCTGTTTTTTTGGCGAATCGCGACGGCGGGAGCGATCCCGTCAATCACATCCACATCAGGCTTCTCAATACGCTCCAGGAACTGCCGCGCATACGCCGACAGAGACTCCACGTAGCGCCGCTGCCCTTCGGCGTAGATGGTGTCGAAGGCCAGCGACGACTTCCCTGAGCCGGAAACCCCAGTTACCACGGTCAGCGCGTTGTGCGGAATCTCAAAATCAATGTTCTTGAGGTTATGAACCCGCGCGCCCCTTACAACTATGCTTTCTGTGGACATCGGCCCCTTGCTGGCACGGGCGATTGGCGCACGCCTATGGCGAGCGTCAAAAAGCAGTGCCGAAACTTCTTATTATATAGGGGACGACTTATATCAGGGACGACGGACCGTTAAGACAGACGCGAAGTTTGGCGTCCTAGCTCATCACTACAAGCAACCCAAAGAGGTAAATCCAAAGCGCTCCCATGAAGTGCCAGTACCAGGCGGAAATATCCACAACAATCCTGCGCGCGTCCCAAGAGCTCTTCAGCACAGCCATTCCGGCTGCGCAGAGCAATGCAATCAAACCCGCGCTCACATGGACGGCGTGCAAGATCGTCGCCAGATAGACAAACGTGCTGCTCGGCGTTGTCGCTATGTAGTATCCCCGCGCCACCATTGCACGCCACGCGAATGCTTGCCCTGCGACAAATCCGAAACCAAGGACAATCGTTAGCTGCAGCCAGGGAAGAAAGCGCTCGTGGCCCAACGACACACCCGGCATTCCTTCAAGGGGAGCCAGCGCGGCGCGCTTCGTTACCTGTCGGCGTGCCATTTCCATCGTCGCAGAGCTTGCCAGCAGGAGCAGGGAATTGAAAAGTAGAAGCGAAATCGGCAATTGCAGGTGTGTCCAGGGGCTTCTTCGTATCGCAACCGTCGAATTCACACCGGGAGAATCGTCGTCGAACAAGCGCCTGCCTACGTAGGTAGCTGTGAACACGACAAACAACATACTGACGGTAGCCACTCCGATGGCGAGCCCAAAGCGGGCGCGGCGAAGTCGCTCGCCGTAGTTTGGGATGTCGCGATCACCGCGAGGGGCGTTGCTCCCGCCGGAGTTGCCGGTTTCGCGCGAGCGAATCGGAGACATGACTGAAGTCTAGCGCAATCCCGGGATCAAGTGGGATTGCGCTGTGCTGCACAATAAGAGCTTTTTCTCCGCGGTGAAATCGCCGGCGTTACTTATCGTTCCATTCCACCATTCGGCCCGGGGTCCAGGGAGCGCCCGCCGCTTCCATCTCGCGTTCGAGCTTCGCTAAATCAACCTCAATCAAATTCTTCAGCTTCGCTAGCTGGGTGGAGAGCTCATCCGACGCAATCGCGTAGTCGGTTGTGTGTGTCCGTGTGGGCTTAGCCAGGGAGAACCGCTCTCCCTCCATGATGCCGGTCACGCGGTCATTGATGGAGGGCGCTACGTTCTCGTTTCGAGCCGCCAGCACGACGTCTCCGCGTAGGGCACGCAGAATTTCGGTGTTTTGCTTCTCAATGGCGTCCGCTTCCGGACCGAGTTGGCCTTCGACGGCAGGAACTTCATGCAAGGCGCTGCGGATGCTCTTCATACGGGTCGTCAAATCGTTGGCGGAATTCAGGGTTCCGTTGACCGCCCGGTAAAGCCGCGCTGTCTTCTTCATAAACTCGCGTTGCGCGGTGAAATCCTGCGTCGACATGGCAGCAGCCCCGTCTACTGCCACGGAGAAGGTTTGGGAACTTCCGAGTTCGCTGACTTTTCCGTTTACTTTCGAGAACATCCGCACCGAATATTTACCCGGGAACACCAGCGGTCCGGCCGTTGTAGCGCCGGGGAAGTCTTCATCCGCTTCGCCGTCGCTGGGCGCGGGAAGAGCCTGTGTGGCATAGCGCAAGTCCCAAGCCGTGCGGTGGAAGCCTTCGCTCAGGTCGCCCGCGACGCGGCGGATTGCTGTGCCGGCTTCGTCGTAAACGATGAAATAGACCTCTGGTTTCTGTTCCTCGGCCTCAGCGCGCAAGGCATCGTTGGTGGGATAAGGGAGAGAAGCATACGGTCCCTTGTCGTCTTTTTTCGCGTCGTCCTTCTTCGCTTCGTCGCCCTTCGAGATGTTCTTTTTTGCGGAGTCTGCCTTAGCAGAATCGCTACCAGTCTCCTTCTTAACCGCGTCTTTCTCAGCGGTTTGCCGCTGTTCTTTCAACGTCTTGATTTTGTCTTTCAAATAATAGGTGAACGTCGCTCCGAAGGGAGGGTTGGCTGCGGTAAAGTAAGCATCGCCCTGGAAGCCCTTGGCTGGCCCGCCCAACGCGCGGCGCTCGATGTACAGCGGTGCATCTTTCACCGCAAACATCGCTCCAGTCTGTTGGACCGTCTCACTGGACGATTTTTGTAGTGGTGAAATGTCGTCGAGAATGTAGAACCCGCGTCCAAAGGTAGCGAGCACAAGATCGTTTTCGCGCTTCTGGATAACGATGTCCTTGACGGCAATGGTCGGCAGGCCGCCTTTCATCTGAATCCACTTCTTTCCGCCGTCATTGCTAAAGAATGCGCCGAACTCGGTGCCCACAAACAGCAGATTCGGATTGACCGTGTCTTCAGCAAAGGCCAGTGTCGGGCCATTTTCCGGCAGGTCGCCCGTGATCGAAGTCCACGTCTTGCCCGCGTCCTTACTTTTCATCACGTAGGGCTTGAAGTCGCTGTATTTGTGATTTTCGAAAGTGGCATAGATCGTGTTGGCATCAAATCGCGAAGCAGCCAGCCGGCTTACATAGGTCATATCTGGAACGCCGGGGAACTTATCGTATTTGGTCCAGGTCGAGCCGCCATCCTGCGAGACTTGTACGAGTCCGTCATCCGTCCCAACGTAGAGCAGGCCCTCCTTCACGGGAGACTCGCTCAGCGCGACAATATTTCCATAGAACGAGGTCGATTGATTCTTGGCGACCGCATCGGGTCCCCAAATCTTGCCCATGACGGGCAGTTTGTTGCGGTCGATTTGACGAGTCAAGTCGCCACTCACCGCACGCCAAGTATCCCCACGATCGTCGCTGCGGAACAGCTTGTTGGCCGCAAAGTAAACCCGCGAATGCGAATGCGGACTCACCAGCAGCGGAGAATCCCAATTCCAGCGCAGCGGCGGCTCACCTTTGCCGGGCTGCGGCTGAATCAACAACTCTTCCCCGGTCTTGCGGTCGTAACGCACGAGCACGCCATATTGCGACTCGCCGTAGACCGTGTTTGGATCTTCCGGATCGACCGCCGCGTGGAATCCATCGCCGCCCGTCACGGTGTACCAATCCGAGTTCACGATGCCGTGCGCGCTCCTGGTGCGCGATGGGCCGCCCCAGGTGAAGTAGTCCTGCGTTCCTCCGTAAACGTTGTAGAACGGAGTCGCGTTATCAACCGCCACGTCATAGAACTGCACCGTCGGCAGATTCGCCTTGAATTGCCACGACGCAAAGCCATCCCAGGATTCGTACACGCCGCCGTCGCTGCCCAGCAGGCAATGCTTGGTGTTGTCGGGATCGATCCAGATGGCGTGGTTGTCTCCGTGGTGATTCTTCTCATTGATCGTGTGCAGCGTCTTGCCGCCGTCCATCGATTCGCGCATCTGCACGCTCATGATGATCACGCGATCAACGTTCTTGGGGTCCGCGATGATTTGCCCGTAATACATGGCCCCGGAATTGAATTCATTCCGCCTTTCCCACGTCGCGCCCTTGTCGGTGGATCGAAACACGCCGCCCTTGCTGTCGGCGGCTTCGATCGTTGCGTAAACCACGTTCGGGTCTGCAGGAGAAACCGACAGTCCGATGCGTCCCATGTCCACAGAAGGCAATCCAGATTTCAATTTGTTCCAGGTCGCGCCCGCGTCGGTGGATTTGTAAATCGCGCTCTCCGGACCGCCATCAATTAGCGTGAATACGTGCCGCCGACGCTGATAGGCCGCTGCGTAGACAATATCGGGGTTCGATGGATCGATTGCGACATCCACAACACCGGTGTTTTCGCTTATGGTCAGCACGTCTTTCCAGGTCTTTCCGCCGTCGACCGACTTGTAGAGTCCGCGATCGCCGCCCGGTCCCCACAGTGGGCCTTCCGCCGCCACGTACACAACCTTGCTGTCGCGTGGATCGATCACCACCCGGCCAATATGTTCGGACTTCTTGAGTCCGAGATTCTTCCAGCTCTTGCCGCCGTCTTCGGATTTATAGATCCCGTCGCCATAGCCCACGCTGCGCTGGCTATTGCTCTCGCCGCTTCCGACCCACACCACTGCGGGATCGTTCGGGTCCAGCGCAACCCAGCCAATCGAATACGATCCTTCGCCATCAAACACGGGAGTCCAGG
>Ga0209068_10000247_pt1 | contig 31766 bp, 22 predicted proteins | sample ColStrG_CSR_2012_FD_187200 | JGI IMG/M metagenome (GOLD analysis project Ga0209068, IMG submission 187200) | Freshwater sediment microbial communities in response to fracking from Pennsylvania, USA - Cold Stream Run_MetaG_CSR_2012 (SPAdes)... | ecosystem: Environmental > Aquatic > Freshwater >...
GTGAGCATCGTGGGCACCGACGAAATCGATCTCGACCGCAATCACATCAGTTGGGTATCACCTCTGGGGCGCGCGTTGATGAAGTCGGCAGCGGGTGACAGCGTCGTCCTTCAATTGCCGGGCGGCACGGAATCTTTGACGGTGCTGGAAGTTTGTTACAAGCACATTGATGTGGAACCGTTCCGTGAACCGCCGCGTTCAACCTAAAAAACGGCTTCAGCCCCCGACATAAAAACGCAGCACCTTGCGCACCGCGTGAACCACATCCTCAACATCAGAATCCGTCATAGCATGAAACATCGGCAAGCTAATGAGCCCTTCGTACGCCGCCTCAGCCACCGGATTTTCTCCACCAACAAACCCAAACCGCTCCCTGTAATACGGATGCAAATGCACCGGAATATAGTGCACGTTCACGCCAATATTCTCCGCCCGCAACGCGCGAAAAACTTCCGCCCGCTGAGCCCCTACCCGAACCGGATACAAATGCCAGGCCGGATTCACGCCGTCTCGCACAGTCGGCAGAGTCAATCCCTCGACTCCTGCCAACTGATCCGCGTAGGAAGCCGCAATCGCACGACGCCGCGCCAGATTCTCAGGCAAGCGCGGGATCTGGCTCAACCCCAGCGCACAATTGATATCCGGCAGCCGATAGTTCATGCCCAGCAGAACCATCTCGTACTGCCATTGCCCGGCGCTCTGCCGCGACCGCGCATCGCTGCTGATGCCATGATTCCGGAAGCGCCGCAGAGTCTCTGCCAAATCCGCGCGATCGGTCGTAACCACGCCACCTTCTCCTGTGGTCAGGTGCTTTACAGGATGCAGACTGAACGTCGTCATGTGCGAAATCTGCCCGACCCGTCGCCCTCGAAGCTCCGCCCCTAATGCATGACTCGCATCTTCAATCACCGTCAGCCTATGCCGCTCCGCAATCTCGAGCATGGCATCCAAATCCGCCGGGTGTCCGGCATAGTCGACGGGAAGAATCGCCTTGGTATGAGAAGTAATCTTGGCTTGGACTTGCTCTGGATCCAGATTCAACGTGTCTACGGAAATATCGGCAAACACGGGACGCGCACCCTGGTACAACACGCAATTCGAAGTCGCGCAGAACGTCATCGGCGTGGTAATGGCCTCGTCCCCGAGCCCCAGGCCAGCGGCAAACGCGGCGCCATGCAGCGCGGACGTTCCAGAATTAAAACCAACCGCAAACCGCGCCCCCACAAAGGCCGCAAACACCTCTTCAAACTCTCCCACCTTCGGACCAGTCGTCAACCAATCCGACCGCAAAACATCTGTCACCGCAGCGATATCGCTTTCAGAAATCGACTGCCGTCCGTAAGGCAGCAAAGTCTTGCGAACAGGCGTCCCCCCATGAATCGCGAGTGCCTCGTCGCTGGCAGCTTTTGGGTGAGTCGTGATCGATGGCATGAGTTCCGATGGCACGAATTCTAAAGAGGGCGCGCGCCCCTAAACCGGTTGCACAACCCGCCGTTGCGCGGCCTCAGGATCTTCCGGCGCAATCAAGTCTTCCAGTTCGCGATTCGTCAACCACCGCGTATTCGTGTCACTGGTGTAGTGGAAACCTTCCGGCAACGCCTTCGCATTGTCCCAGTTTTCCTTCCTCCACCACGGATGCGACGGCTGGATCACGAACATATCCGGCAACTCCACCGCATTGCGCGCTTCATCTTCGGAAACCAGCGCTTCGTGCAGCTTCTCTCCCGGGCGGATCCCAATAAACTCCACTTCGCACCCCGGGGCGATCGTCTCCGCCAGATCCACCAGCTTCATGCTGGGAATCTTCGGCACGAAAATCTCCCCGCCGTGCATCACCTCAATACTGTTGACGACAAATCGTACGCCCTGTTCTAGCGTCATCCAGAATCGCGTCATACGCGCATCGGTAATCGTGATCTTCCCGCGCTTGCGCTGCTCCACAAAAACCGGAATCACGCTCCCCCGGCTTCCCACGACGTTCCCGTACCGCGCGCAGCTGAACCGTGTCTCGCGCGCCCCCGCGTAAGCGTTGGCCTGGACAAACATCTTCTCCGCACAAAGCTTCGTAGCCCCATACAGATTCACGGGACTAACCGCCTTGTCCGTACTCAGCGCAACAACCCTCTTGACTCCACAATCAATGGCCGCATCAATCACATTGCGCCCGCCCATGATGTTAGTCTGAATCGCCTCGAACGGATTGTACTCGCAGGCGGGGACTTGTTTTAGGGCTGCGGCGTGGACTACGACCGACACGCCGTCGAAGGCGCGGGTCAGGCGTTGGGGGTCGCGGACATCGCCGATGAAGTAGCGGAGGCTGGTGTGATCGAAGCCCTGCGACTGCATGTCATGCTGCTTGAGCTCGTCGCGGCTGAAAATGACCAAACGCTTCGGTTTGTACTCCCGAAGCATGATTTCCACGAATTTGCGGCCGAAAGATCCCGTGCCGCCTGTCACTAAGACTGTTTGTTCCGACCAATTCATTCTTGTTAAAGATCCCGTCCGAAGCGCTCTTCATTGTATCGCATGTTGAAATTGGGGCAGGCTACTCCCGTCTCGCTGCGGCAGAGCCGCAGCGAGGTGGAGAGACTAGGCAAGTCGCCCAAACGAAAAGCAGGTCCCCTTCGGCTACGCTCAGGGCAGGCTCTCCACTTCGCCGAATCGCTGGAAAGCCAGCGATTCCTCTGCGGTCGGGATGACAAATTGAGCGGGATCAGAGGTCCCCTTTCAGAGTGCCTTTATGGAATCGGTGAGCCTGCCGTTTTCTCGTACTGTACGGGTCTGGCGTCTTCCGTTGCGGTTGCTCAGGGTAAATTTGGGGACAGACGGATGGAGTGGACCCCAAAACTGAGACATGAATAATGGGGACAGTTCTCGAGAGGAGAACGCATGTCGCAGGAAGTACGGAAGCAGGTGGAGTACGGGGTGGAGTTGAAGTTGGAGGCCGTGCGCCGGGTGCGAGCGGGAGAAAGCGTAAGCGCGGTGGCGCAGGAACTTGGGATTCGACGCAAGCGTCTGTACGTGTGGAAGGATCGATACACGGAGTTGGGCGAGGCTGGACTGGGGCAGCGACGTGGGGGCAGGCCACGGAAAGAAGCGCCCGCTGCCGGCAGCGAATCGGAAGCGATGGTTGGGCGTGGGGAGTTGCTGGCGGCGCGGAGACGGATTGCGGAGTTGGAACGCAAGGTTGGGCAGCAAGAGCTGGAACTGGATTTTTTCGGCGAAGCCTTGCGGCGCATCGGAGTGGATGGGAAGCGCTCGGCGCGTTGATCGCGGAGCGGGCCGGGCAAGGCGGCCTGACAGTGGAACGGATGTGCGAGTTGAGCGGCTTGAGCCGCGCGGGATTCTATCGGCAATGGGAAGCGTCGGTGCCGCGGCAGGCGGACACGGCGGTGCGCGATGCGGTGCAACAAGTCGCCGTGGAGAAGCGCTTCTACGGCTATCGCCGGGTGCAGCAGGAGTTGCGGCAACGTGGTTACCCGGTCAATGCCAAGCGCGTGCTGCGCCTGATGCGCGAGGATAATCTGCTCTGCCTGCGAACCCGGCGGTTTGTGCCACCGACGACGGACTCGCGACATGCTTGGCGGGTTTGGCCGAACCTGGCGCGCGGTTTGATCACGCAGCATCTCAACGAACTCTGGGTAGCCGACATCACTTACGTGCGGCTGCAGGAGGAGTTTGTCTATGTCGCGGTGGTGCTGGATGCGCATTCCCGCCGGGTCCTGGGGTGGGCGGTGGCGCGGCATCTGGGCGCGAGTCTGGCAGTGGAAGCCTTGCGCATGGCGCTGGCCGAGCGGCAACCTGCGCCGGGCCTGATTCATCACTCGGATCGTGGCATCCAGTACGCTTGCGCCGACTACCTGACTCTGCTGTCGGAACATGGCATCCAGCCAAGCATGAGTCGCGTGGGCAATCCTTACGACAACGCCAAAGCCGAATCGTTCATGAAAACACTGAAACAGGAACAAGTGCATGGCCACCGCTGGCGCGATCTGGAGGCCCTGCGCGAAGACCTAACAGCGTTCCTGGAAATCACTTACAACCACGAGCGGCTGCATTCGGCGCTGGGCTACCAAACCCCAGCCGCTTTCGAACTACAGTTGGCCGCGCTGCCCCAGACAGCGCCTCTACATCGAGGAGTGGAGCAAGGGAGCTAACCGCCCCCTCGCCCCACATCCCACTCCCCGGTTTACAATCTTCCCAGCATTACAAAACTGTCCCCAGTTTCTTTGCCTCAGGCTAAGGGTGCAGTCCACGGAAATGACCCCCATTGCGAGCGCAGAACAGGGCAATAGGAACCCCTTTCGCCTGTCCCCTTTATTTCCACATAATGCGGCGACTCGGTGTCCCGCCTGCGGACGCCAGTCCGGTTTTGGGGACATGCTGCACTCGTCCCACCTAATCCCGTTGTGCGGATTTGGACTCGCACCTAAAAAGGAAGCAGCGACAAAGCTTTGTAGTGGTGCCGTTTGAAACTGGCCACTACCAAAGTTTCTCCGTTCCGAACGATTTGGCGATTGGTCTGCACGGTTGGAAACGACCGATTGGTTCGCCGTCAGCGCGTTCGCCGGCCCTCAGGGATAGAATCCCCCGGTTTCAAGCTGAGAACCAATCGGAACACAGCCGACTAAGGAAAATCTCACATGACTTCGCAATCATCCGCCTTCCGTGCACTCCTGTCCTCCTTTAAGCAAGCCTTCTTCTCCTCGATCTTCTGCTCGATGAACGCCTCGCCCAAAAAGAGCGGCCCGGCGTTCGTGGCCGTGACCGGAGTCTGTGCGCTACTGCTGCTGGGCGGCCTCGCCCCGGCCCACGCGCAGGGCCCGAATGTTAAGTTCTCAGCAGCGCAAAGCGTGGTTCCCAGCGGCAGCCTCAGTTACCCGTATCGCGTCGCGGTCGATGCCAGCGGTAACGTGTACATCAGCCACACGCAAGGCAATCGAGTCCTCAAGGAGACTTTGACCAATGGCGTCTACACCGAGAGCGTAGTTGTGTCGACAGGCTTGGCCACGCCCTACGGAATCGCGGTGGATGGCAGCGGCAACGTGTATATTGCCGACAATGGCCACAACTAGGTAGTGAAAGAGGCCCCGTCGGGCAACTCGTATACCCAGACTGTAGTTTCGACCACGACCAGCTTGTCCTATCCCACCGGATTGGCTACGGACACAAGCGGAAATCTCTACATTGCCGACACCGGCGGTGGCAAAACCCTGGTCGAGAGGCCTTCGGGAGGAAGCTTTATCGAAACAGCGCTCACCTACGGCAGCACCTTTGCTCAGATCGTAGGCATCGCCGTGGATTCCAGCGGCAATATCTACGTGAGCGACATCGATAATATGGCTGTCTACATGGAGACATATTCCGCAGGAACTTATACGCCCAGCACGATTCCGACCAGCGGCCTCAATTATCCATACGATCTTGCGGTGGATGCGTCCGGCAATCTTTACATCAGCGACTTCTCCAACAAGCGAATTGTATTGGAGACGAATAATTCGGGCGCGTATACGCAGAGCGTCCTGCCGACAGCGACATTGGGCGGCGCCCTGGGCGTAGCCATCGGCGGAGGCGGCAACCTGTATATCGCCGACACCTTCGGCTTTAATATCAAGGAGGTACAGTCGTCGGCTGGCAATTTCGGGCCCGTGAATGTGAACACCGCGACCGGACCGATCAATATGCTTTTTCAGTTCTACGGGGGTGCCGGAACATTGTCGTTGACGGGTGCGCAGGTGCTGACTGGGGGCGCGACCGGGCTGGATTATGCCGACGCTAACTCGGGAAACTGCTCGACCTCGACTTCCTATAGCGCAGGCGACTTCTGCTGGGTGAACGTGGATTTCACACCCGTCTACCCAGGGACGAGGATGGGAGCGGTCCAACTGCTTGGCACCAGCGGGACCGTCCTGGCCAATGGTTACCTCAATGGCATCGGAATGGGTCCGCAGATCAATTACTCATACCCGCCGCAATTTTTCTCAAATGACGTCATCCGCGTCGCCGGCCCGTTCTCTCCCTATAACCTGACCAATCCCTTCGCCGCAGTGGTGGACTACAGCGGCAATGTTTATGTTGTCGACTACAACAATAACGCCCTGTATAAAGAGACGCTATCGGCGGGCACCTATACCCAGAGTACGGTTGCCACTGGTTTGAACAATCCGGAGGCGGTTGCTGTCGATGGTGCGGGCAATGTGTACGTCTGCGATAGCGGAAACAACCAGATTTTACTGGAAACAAATTCAGGTGGAAGCTGGGTGCAGTCGGCGATTGTAACCGGTCTCAACTTTCCCACCGGCCTCGCCGTCGATGCCATGGGCAACGTCTATTTCTCCAGCTTCAGCGACGGAGCAGCCTATAAAATCACGCAGTCTGGAGGCGTTTACTCCTCGCCAGCTACCGTGGTCACGGGTCTGAATCAACCCAGGAAGATCGCGGTCGATGCCAGCGGGAATGTTTATATCGCGGACACAGGCAACAGCCGCGTCGTCAAGGAGACGCTCTCCGGGGGTAGCTACACGCAGTCGGTGATCGGTAGCGGAATGCATTTCCCCTACGGTGTCGCGGTGGCTGCCGATGGCACCGTCTTTGTCGCCGACACGATCAATAGTCGGATTCTTGCGGAAACTTGGTCGAATGGCAGCTATACCCAGTCGGTGTTCATTCCCGGTCCCCCGGCTTATGACGTTCTGGTGGACCAGATGGGCAACCTGATTTTCCCCGATCCAGCTGATGCGACTGTGTTCTTTATCAGCTATTCGCAATTGCCCAGCGTGTCATTTGCCAGCGCCAGCGTCGGCAGCACCAGTTCCGACAGCCCCCAGACAGTGACCATTACCAACCGCGGCAACCAGCCTCTGACCGCGATTGATCCGGGACTCGTCGTCACGGGACCCAACTTTGTCGAGATCGCCGGCTCGGGCAGCCCGGAAGACTGCGGCACCGGATTCTCCGCCGCGCCGCTGGCCCCGGGAATCAGCTGCAATCTCAACATCAGCTTTGAGCCGCAGGCCGTCGGCGCTCTCACCAGCACCGCGGTCTTCACCGATAACGCGCTCAACGCCAGCCCCTCGGCCAGCCAGAGCATTCCGCTGCAAGGCACGGGCCTGCAACAGAGCCAGACCATCACGTTCGGCTCACTCACGAACCAGACTCTGGGCACAGCGCCCTTCACGCTGAGCGCAACCGCGTCCTCGGGCCTGTCCGTCAGCTTCGCTTCGACCACCACATCCGTCTGCACGGTTTCAGGCACCACAGCCACGCTGGTTGCCGCAGGCACGTGCACCATTCAGGCGACGCAGGCGGGCAATGCCAACTATTCTGCGGCGACACCGATTAGCCAGAGCTTCCAGGTTACCGCCGGGACCTTCACCGTGACCTCAAATCCGCCAAGCGCGACCGTACCCCAGGGGCAATCGGCCGTATTTACCTTGACGGTCACGCCGCAAGGTTCCTACACCAGTCCGATTAGCTTCTCCTGTAGCGGATTGCCCGCTGTGGCCGCATGTTCCTTCAGCCCCGCTACGGTCACTCCGGGCGCGAACCCCGCGACGACCACACTGACGATCACGACAGCATCTCAAAGTGCACTTCTGTCGCCCGCTCCGGGTGGCCATCGGTCGGGTCCGTTGAATGCGACCTGGCTGGTGCTGCCGGGCATACTGTTGGGTATGATCGCGATCGCAGCGCCCACGCGCAGAAAACTCCTGAGCTTCTGCCTGCTGTTCTTGGTGGCGGGTGGTTGCGCGTTGCAGTCGGCTTGCGGAACAACTTCTTCCAGGAAACTCAGGCCGGCCGGCAGCTACACCATCACGGTTACGAGTACCGCTGGTGCAACCCAGCAGACTATCGCAGTAACGATGATCGTGAGCTAATGGAGCGGGTGGCGCAGCCTTTGTTCTCCCGGACACAGCGGGACAAAGGTGGTCCACCCGCCTTACTGCCTAAATCCGGTGACGCTCCAAATGCAGGAACTCCTGCCGCAGATGCCATAGCTTACACTCAAACCACATGCTCAACCGGGGCTATGCCTATACCACAATCATCAGCAGCAAATATCATGGGCGAACCCTGCTCTCCCACCTGGCAAACCTTTACCCACACTCAACCGCACAAGCCTGGCAACAGAATCTAGACAACTGCGAAGTCGCCGTCAACGGCGTCACGGCCACCGGAAGCGAATCGCTCACTTTAGGCCAAACCCTTGTCTGGAACCGCCCACCCTGGATCGAACCGGACGCTCCTCAGCATTTCGAAGTACTGTTCGATGATCCCCATCTGTTGGCCGTCAACAAACCTGGCGGGCTGCCGACCCTCCCCGGCGGCGGCTTCATGGAAAACACCCTGCTGCGCTTGGTGCAAAAGCAAATCCCCAACGCAAACCCTGTCCACCGGTTGGGCCGAGCCACTACCGGCATCGTTCTCTTTGCCAAAACACCGCAGGCGGCCTCGAAGCTATCCGCAAACTGGAACACCCCCAGAATTCAGAAAATCTACCGAGCGCTGGCTCAAGGCATTGCACAGCAGGACGCCTACGAAATCCTCACACCCATCGGCCTTGTACCGCACCCGCGCATCGGTTCGGTGTGGGCCGCCAATCCCAGTGGCAAGCCGTCAAAGTCATTAGCGAAGGTGATCTCACGTGCGCCAAGCAGCACGACAGGCACCACAACATTTGAGGTCAGCCTAAATTCGGGACGCCCTCATCAAATCAGAATCCATCTGGCATCCATCGGCCATCCCTTGGTAGGCGATCCTCTGTACGGTGTATCCGGCCAGCCTCTTGAAAATCTCCCCGGCCTTCCGGGCGACGGAGGATATTTCCTGCACGCCCAATTTCTAAATTTCCAACACCCCATCACCGGAGAACCAATCAATCTTGAGGCAGCTTTGCCGTCTGGATTTTCATTGCATCAGTAGGGTCACGTCTGTCCCCGAATTTCCCCGCACATCCCCAAAAAAGTATTGCCGACCATTCGGCAGTTGGCCTCTTCAATCACTACCAGTGCGTTTTACGGGGAATAATCCAACCCGGGCTGGAAGCATGCTACTGGGATATTACCGATTCAGATTGATGCGCTACAACGGGCCTACACTTCTGCCTCCAGGGTCTAAACTACCTAGGAACTGAACCACGAATTTATGGGGGCCACGTCGAACGATGTGGTTTCCACGGGCTTTGCCTGCGAAGGAAACAAATGGTCCTTACGGTCCTCACAACACTGATTTTCGCGATTGCCTTCAGTTGCTCTCCGCTGATTGCACAGGAGTCCCCTGTGCAGGATTCCACAGACTTGAAGATGGAGTTGCGTTCCGCCAACGGATCAAACCGATTCCAACTCGGCGAAGTGATTCCGCTGGAAGTGTTCATATCCAGCGGCAAGGCAAACCGTTATCTTGAGCCCTGCCAGATGTTTTGGGAGAGCTGCTTCGGCTTTCCGCAGTGCCGGTTCGTGACCAACTGGTCCTTCGACGTCGTCCCCAACTCGGGATGGACAGATATAGGTTGGCATGGCTGTATGGCAATGAGCGGCCCCACCGTGGACGTCAAAAGCTCCGATCTCACGATGGAGCCGAAAAAATACTCCTACACCTTGACCAATCGATTTCGCTTCGACACGCCAGGAAACTACACTGTGCGATTGTCCTTGACCGTGGGTCTCGACGATGAAACCAATCGGATTCGAAATTCGGCGAAGGCCACGGGGAAGCCCCATTCGGTGAGCAAGACCGCGGAGATTGTTTTGGAGATCGCTCCAGCGGGAGACAAGTGGAAGAAAAGTGTCGTCGAGCAGGGGGTGGCTTCGTGGACCGCACATCCGCCGCCTTCCACTGTGCCTCCATCGCCGGAGTTTTTGAAGTATCAGGAGGAAAGGGACGCGTTGTGCAACTTGGGCACGCCGGAAGCTGCAGTTGCGCTGGCCGGCCTTCTCGGCCAGGGAATCGATGTTACGCATTGCCTGAAGATCAATTCGCACAAAGACGTCGCTCAGGCAGAGATGCGCAGTCTACTGGTGGACCCGAATGTCGGTGTTCGCCCGGTCCTTTTTGCAGCATACGGCAAGCTGCTCAGCCGAGGTGAAGAGAACCGCGGTGAAATCTCGGCCGTGCCTCCTAACGTCGTGAATCAGCTGCAGGAGACGCTGTTTGCGTCACTCCCGAAAAAAACTCCTGAGGCGATGATTCGGTCCCTCGAAACTTTGCTCAGAAATCCGATGCTCGGCTATTGGGTCGTACAAGGCTCGTCTTACGATCTGCGCGCTCCTTTCTCAACGGAAGTCATTACCATGGCGGCGGCAAACTTTGATCATTTCTCTGAAGAAACTCAGGCCGTGTTGCTTGATAGCGACTGGGACCATCTTCGATCTCCGCTGATGCTGCCCGTAGTTCGCCGCAAAGCTGAGGCGGGTAACGGCCAGGCATTGATGCGTTGGCTTGAACTCGACCCCGCCGCCGCAACCGCCTTCATGCGCCTGGAAGTAGTTCGACCGGCACCGCGCTTCTCGTCGCTGTATCTGAGACTTCCCGACGAGTCCCTTCCGGCGCAGGAGCAGCAGATTGCCGCGAATTTTGTGAAGCTCGGTGGCTCGGAAGAACTGGTACGCGCGGCAACCTTGCTGCATCGGTACACAACGCGCGCCACACTGCCCACTGTTCTTCCGTTTATTGATCAGCATCTGGCCGAATGGCCTTGCCGACTCCAGATTCCGGTCTTGGCCTATCTGCTCAAGGTTTCATTTGACGAGGCGCGGCCCAGGGTGGAGCAAGTGCTTCAAAAGGTAGATCCTCCTTATTGTCCGCGAGGAGAGTTCTTCCCGAGCCTCGGATATGTGGAAGCAAGCCCGGTGCTCGATACTCTGGCAGCAAGGCAATTGGCGAGTGGAACGCCTCTGGCTGCTGATGCCGCAGAATATCTTGGGAGATATGGCAGCGCCGCCATGAAGCCCGTGGTGTGGGAGCAACTTTCCCGTTGGCACAAGAAGTACGCGGAGAGCGGAGCGGAACTGCGCATGGGTAGTCAGAAAAACAAGCAAGGTGATTGGCAACTATACAACCTGGATTCGCGGTTGCGTGAAGCGTATGTAAATGCGCAGGGCTGGACGCTTTTGCCGGAAGACGCGGATCGCCTTTCAAAGTTGATAGGCGATAACAAAAGCGAGGAACTCGCCTGCGCGTTTAGCTGTGGCAATCAATTAAGCATCGGGCCCGCGCCAGGTAATTACTCCATTTACGGTCGCGTTAACGACCCGGTATTTCCAGTTGACGCCCGAATCGACTATTTAATGCCGAAGGAGCCGTTCCAGTACTCGATTAATCAGTACCGGTGCAGGGATTTGAACGCTCTCGAACGGAAGCTGCTGCAATTTCCAGCAGGTTCGACATTCAGCGTCGCGCACACTGGGAGTGTGCCAGACGCCGAGGGAGATTGGACCAGCATCAGCGCGTTTTTAAAAAGCCATCGCTACTCATTCAGGGACTAGCAGCGATACGCTGCGATTTGGGGGAAAGAAGACTGAAACCGGCCTCAAGTCTACAGTTTCGACTACCAATATCTAACCTGTTCAGTAGTGCCGCAAGCCGCTCCTCCAAAAAGATCTCTTTCTCAAATATCAATAAGCAGTATGGCAAGCAGTTGCTCTTCGTGGATGCTTCGTTTCGGTTGAATCCCGGCGAAAAAGTTGGGCTGGTCGGTCCGTATGGTGGTCGGCGAGGCTTACCTCTGCGACTGAAGTCGATTTCCTGGCGAGTGATCAATCGCTGCGTTGAAGCGCCGCGCCGCGCCGCCCAAAGCTCGGATCCTAGAAGGTCACGGTCCGGGACTGAAGCCCCCATTCTGTTTGAGCTTGAACGCGGCCCTACAAGGCCGCTCTTTCACGTTGCGCCAGCAGTCGTGTTGGCCTCGGCGAACAGCAGATTCCCCCTTCGGCTGCGCTCAGGGCAAGCTATCGGCAAGCTCAGGGCAGGCTCTTACTGCGTTCGGAATGACAAATGTCGTAGTGATTCCGAATGACAGACTGACCGTCACCGAGGCTAGTGTCCAAAGAGCGGACGCGAACCCTTCGACAAGCTCAGGGCTGGCTCTGGGGCACAAGTAGGTGTTTTCGCTCAGGAACGAGTCAAAAGAAAAGCTTCTTCGTGCCATTTTCGGCTAGTTCGTTCAAGATCGAGTCGTACTCTTCCGCGCAAAATCCGAAGCGGACGCAGAGTTGGTCGTTAAGCCCGTCTTTCTGGACCTGTTCGCGGTCGAGTCTTCCGTTCATGAAGAGGTCGAACGTGCCGTCGTCCCTTCTGACGATTTCGAGGACTCTGTTCGTAGCTCTTCTTGAATCTTTTCGGGTTCGGCTCACGGGATTACCCAACCGACATTATGCCCCAGACGTGGCACAGCTGTTGACAACAGGGCCAGGATGCTCGAGAAACAGCCTTGTGGATCCTCTGGATCCTTGCATTTCGCGATCGTGCGCGGTCCCTTCTGATTTGTGGTCGGGGTCCTTCGACTGCGGAATGCCTCCACTTGGTGAAGGCGCTCGTTCGCTCAGGATGACAGTTCTTTGGGAGGCCTCCGGCCGTCTTTCACGGTTGGGTATCGATCACTCGGAGCGCAACGCTTGCATGACATCGACGCGGGCAGCGCGGGCTGCGGGCAGCACCGACGCGATCACCGCGACCGCCATCAGCACCAAAGCAGAGATCAGCACTGGCAATGCGCCCGGCATTTTGACGTCTGCGAAATATGTTCCGGCCAAACGCGCCAGCACGAACCCGAATGCCGCGCCAGCAAGGAGGCCCGCTGCCGCCATCACGGTGCCCTCTGCGATCACGCCTTTAAGGAGCCGCTGCGGCTCAGACCCTAGGGCCAACCGGATGCCGAATTCCCGCGTCCGCGCGCTCACCGAAAACGCGAGCACGCCCGCGACGCCCACTACTGCAATCGCCAACGCGACCGCCGCGAATACGCCAAACACCAGCGAATTCAAACGATCCGGTGTCAGCACCTCTGCACGAATGTCTTCGAGAGTGGCGGCGCGCTCAACGGGTTGATCGGCGGACATCTCGCGGATGACGCGGGTGACCGACGGGGCTAGCGCATAGGGATTGGCTCCCGTGTGTACGAAGAGACGACCGCCATACATTGCACCTTCGTCAATGGAGCTGTAAATGGTGAGCGTTGGTTCCGGAACGACGTGTTCGTCGTCAATGTCTGCGGTGACGCCGATGATGCGGCGTGGCGCGACAAAACGCGCCTTTTGGGTTTCGGTCCCGTCCATGTATTGCAGCACGGGATCGCTCCAATAGACATGCCGGTTGACCGCATCCTGATTGGGGAACATGCGCTGTGCCAGAGCCTGGCTGATAATAGCGACAGGCTCTTTACTCTGGTCATCGAGCGCATTGAAATCGCGGCCGGCAATGATAGGGACGCCAAGGGACGCAAAAAATCCGGGAGAGATGACACGCCACTGCGCCCGCGGATCTTCTATGCCGGGAGCATGGACGTGTCCGTCAGCGGAGAATTGCAGGCCAGAAGGGGCTGGACCGCCGCCATCGCGCCAGGGAACGACATTGCCGTAGGCGGTCTTGCTCACGCCCGGCAGGGCGTCAACGCGACGTATGGCTTCCTTGTAGAAATCGACGACCTGCTGATCTGTCTTTCCATAGGACATAGCGGGAACATCGATGGCGAGGACGTGCTGGGTATCCAGGCCTGTCTGCGCCTTTTGCAGTTCGATCAGCGTGGTGATCAACGTACTTGCTCCGGCCAGCAGCACAAAGGACGCGGCAATTTGTGTGACCGCGAAGATCCGCTGGCGGCGGCTCGTGCTGCCGGTGATCCGCACACTTCCGCTGGCTAGGCTTAGTCCATTCGACGTGCCGGAAGATGAGGGCAGACGGGGGACGAAGGCGAGAATCACCGCGGCGACGATGGCCAGCGCTGCTCCGACCCAAAGGAAGCTTGAATCGACTTTGAAATCAAGCGCACGAACGGAGAAGCGTGCGGCGTAACGGGCCAGGACGGCCACCATCGGCTGCGCACTCAGGACACCGAGCGCGGCCCCAGCACCGCAGAGCAGAAGGCTTTCGGCCAACAGCATGCGGCGCAGCGCGCCTCTGCTTGCGCCGAGTGCTACACGGACGGCTAGCTCGCCTTCGCGGCGAACCGTCCGCGCCAGAATCAGATTTGCAACATTGGAACACGCGATGATGAAGACCAGTCCTGATGCTGCGAGCAGCACCAGCAGCACGGTTCGAGCACCCGAGGTGATCTGGTCACGCAGCAACTTGGCCCCAATATGGAAATCCGCTTCCTGCGCGTAAGCTTCGGGGTGGTCGTTCTTCATTGCAGAGTAGACGGAGCGCAACTCAGCGCCAGCCTGATCGAGCGTGACTCCGGGAGCGAGACGGCCGAAAAGCTCAGTCATGCGATGGATGCGGCCAGTCACCATGGTTGCGGAAAGGTGATGCGGGCTGGTTACCATGTTGGCGATGATTTCGGTGTCTTGGGGATAGGGGACGCAAGGTTCGAGAACGCCAATAATGGTGGCAGACCGATCCTCGGTGCTGCCGAGGCGAAGGGTTTTGCCGAGGACAGAGGGATCCTTGTGAAGATCGGTTGCCCAGAAGCGGTACGTGAGAACGACGACGCCGGCAGCTTTAGGACCATCATCTTGAGGTCCGATGAGGCGACCGAGTACGGGATGCAAGCCCATCACGTCGAAATATGTGCCACCGACAACGCCACCTTGAATCGAGCGAGGTTCACCCAGGCCGATCATGGTGAAGTTCATGGTGGAGAAGTCGCCGAATGCGCTCAGGGTTTTCACGCTTGTGCGCAAATCCTGGATCTCGGGTACGGAAAAGGTGGTATTTTCGTCGCGGATGCCGGGGGCGCTCTGGCGGATATAAACCAGCCGGTCCTCGTCGCGGTTGACGAGAGGTTTGAGCAGGACTCCGCGCACCAGCGTGAAAATGGCAGCGTTCGCGCCGATGCCGAGCGCCAGCGTGAGAACCACGGCGATCGCCAGCCCTGGAGTCCGAATTAACGAGTGAGCTGCGACTCTCAGATCGCGCACGAATGACATGCTCTTACCCTCCTTGCTGGGGTATCAGCATCACATCTGCCAACACTAAGCGCCACATTGTAAACGACTTAATGTGCGGTGAGTTGATGCGGGCTGTCCATTTCAGGACACCGCTGGGCGAATTCGGACACTCCAACGCAGCCAGTCACTCGGACAGGATTGTTTTGGCTGATCGTGATCCGGGTGCAAAACCATAACGGCCGCGAATGCCTGGTAGGAGTTCTTTTCGATTCTGCGCGATGTGTCGTTCTTTTTACAGGTCGCGCCGAAAATCATAGAAGACACGAATGAGGTTGCCATCCAGATCTGCGGCTGTAAACTCGCGGAGCTTCCACGGTTTATCTTCGGGCTCGGAAGCAATCTTCGCTTGCGCGGCCTTCCACTCTGCGAAGAGTTCGTCGACCTCACCCTTGCTACCGAGATTGAGCCAGAAAAGGATAGGGCCCATGTTGCCGTAGGACTCTCGGAATGGACGATTGGTGATAAATAGTCTGCAATTTCCCCTTGAGATGCCTGCAATGCCGCCTTGGTCGTCTCCCCAATCGAGGGTGAAGCCTAGCGTGTTGACATAGTAGGCCACGGCTTTGTCTACGTTAGCCGCGGGGATCTCCGGGACTGGAGCGGGGAACGTCATTGCTCGTTTGGCTGATCGTAGCACGAGCACGCGGCTTGGGCGGCTTAGCAAGGGGAGGAGTTGGTTCAGGCATAAGTTCCGTATGATCGCTCGTGATTTTTAACGGCACAATCCAGAACAATCCTTGGGGCGGACATTCTCATTGTCGTTTCGAGCGCTGCACGAAATCCTCGCTTCGCCGGGAGTGAAAGGGATTCCTCACTGCGCTCGGAATGACAAGTTTAAGAGCCTAGTTGTTAAGGATGGGCCAATCGTCCATAACATTCATAGTTTCTTAGTTCATAAAATCATGAACTAATGAAAAAATGTTGATTTTTATTGGGTCCAGTGGGCATTCCGTCCGCCAATTCCCAGTTCAAGGAGCTCAGTAGTAGTCAATCTGGCTATTAACTTATCAGGATCAATGTCTATCCATGGTGTACGAGTTGGTTAACAATGAGAAAAACCAACTTGGGGTTGAACCATGGGACACATGCAGTACGGGAAGCTTGGTGCTACGGGGCTACTTGTTTCGCGTTTGGGTCTTGGAACGGCGGCGTTTGGCGTGAAGGGTTATGGCATTCCGACGCCGGGCGAAGACGCGGTGAACGATGCTGGAGCGATTGATGCCATTCACGCGGCAGTGGAAGGCGGCATCAACTTTTTCGACACCGCGCCGGGTTACGGGCGCAGCGAGCAATTGCTGGGTCGCGCTTTGTCGAAGAACAAAGACTGTGTGATTGCGACCAAGGTGGCGAACCCCGAAGGTAACAAGCTGCTTCCACTGTCGAAACTTCAAGCTAAGGTGAATGCGTCGCTGGACGCGAGTCTGCGAGCTCTGCGGAGAGATGTGCTGGACGTTGTGCAGATTCATAATGCCACGATTCCACTGCTGCGAGAGGGCGATCTGCTGACCTGCCTGGAGCGCGCGCGAGAGGCTGGGAAAGTGCGGTTCATTGGCGCGTCGGTGTATGGGCCGGACACGGCGCTGGCCGCCGTACGCACGGGACGAGTTCATGTTCTGCAAGTGGCATTGAGCTTGCTTGACCAACGGATGTGCCAGAGTGTGTTTCCTGAGGCGGAAGCAGCGGGAGTTGGCGTGTTGACGCGGTCCGCGCTGCTGAAGGGTGCACTGACGAAACGCGCGCAATGGCTTCCTGAGAGCCTGGAGCCGGTGACGCGGGCGAGTGAGCACGCGGTAGAAGGGCTGGGCACGACCTGGGAAGGGTTGCCGGAGATGGCGTTGCGATTCTGCCTGACCGTGCCTGCGGCGCATACGGTTCTGGTGGGGGCGCGCAGTCGCGAGGAGTTGCAGGCGTCTTTGACCGCGCAGTCGGCGGGGCCCTTGGATTCGATGCTGCTGGAAACGGCACAGACAATGGGGTTGGACAGTGAGCAACTGCTGAATCCGAGTTATTGGGATCTGGACGAGCGCGCTGCTTCGAGTGCGAGGTTGGCTTCGTAGCTCTCGGGCATTCACCACAGAGGACTCAGAGGTGCGCGGAGGGAGTGCGTCTGTACGCATCCTTTCGTACTTACATTGTCCGCGGGATGCTGACAAATTCGCGATGTCGTCGCTACTCGCGATATCCTCACAGCTAGGGAACTCTGAAGAAGTGCCTCCACGGAAGAATAATACAAATCGAGCCGGGTTTCGCGGGCGAGGGCGTCCGCGCCACACTTGTGGACTGAAATTCACTTGAGAGATAGTATGCCGCCGATTCGAGTGTTCACGCCTTCGTTTGCCGATGAGGACAATACGAACGCGCAGAATCTGACCGTGAAGGAAATTGTGGCACGGCTTTCTCCCGAACAATTCCATGTGACGATGCTTGCGATGGGGAAGCCTGACGCGCGGATTGCCGCGCGAAGGAACACGGTTGTGCTGCCGTATTACAAACATGGAAATACGCCGCGGCTGCTGGTTTCGCTGTTGCCATCGCCGCCAGATGTGTATTTTTATCCGCGACAGGGGCCATTCGATTTGTTGTTTTTGCGATATCGCAGGTATTTTCGTCGGCGTTGCGCCTTGATCACGCACGTCACTATGGTGATGAACGAAAAAACGGTGACACCGGCGTGGGAAACGGTAGTACGGGAGTCGGATCTGCTGTTCGGGAATTCGCTGTGTGTGACGGAAACGGTGAAGGAATATTTTCATCGACCGGCGGAGACGATGCACAACGGGGTGGATCCGCGATGGTTCCATGGTCGAAGCACTCCTGTTGATGCCACCGGCCGGCGAGTGCGGGCGCTTTATGCGGGATCGTTTCAGGAACGGAAGCGAGTCTCCTTTTTGATTCAGCAGGCAGCACAATTGCCGGATGTGGAGTTTCGGCTGGCTGGAAAAGGAGAAGAGGAAGGGTCCTGCCGCCAATTGGCTGCCAAGCTGGGGTGCGAGAACGTTACGTTTTTAGGACACCTAAATCCCGAAGCGTTGGGCGAGGAAATGCGTGGCGCGGATTTGTTCTTGTTTCCCAGCGTGTTGGAAGGGCATCCGCAGGTGCTGGGACAGGCGGCGGCCTGTGGATTGCCTGTGGTGGCAATGAATCTCTATCGCCCCGACTATGTGGTGGATGGCGAAACCGGGTTTCTGGCGGAGTCGGAGTCGGACTTCGCGGAGAAAGTGCAAGTGTTGGTGGGGAATCGAGAATTGCGAGCGCGCATGTCGGCGGCGGCGGTGAAACATGCGGAGCAGTTTTCGTGGGATCGCATCGCGGGGCGGTGGGCGGAGGTTTTGGAAGCGGCAGTGGCGCGACGGCGTGGTTAGGATGTCTGAGGATTCTCGGCAGATGCACTAGCGATCTGCGATGACAACCGCTTGATATGGCGAGAGTCTTTGTAACGAAAGGGATTCCTCGCTGCGCTCGGAATGACAAGTTTGATTGTGAAAGGTGCCTCTAGTTGCGGGTAGCTTGCAGCGCTTCAAGCCAGGTTTGGGCGATTACGGCCCAATCGAAAAGTTCTCGCGATCGGGACAGCGACGCAGCTGCGAGCTGGGTTCGGCGCTGGGGATCGTCGAGGAGCTGCGAGATAGCGGCGGCGAACTCTTCTGTACTTTCTGGATTTACAACAATACCGGCTGGGCCCAGCGCTTCGGGGATGCCTCCGCGATTCGAGCCGACGACAGGAGTGGCGCAGGCCATGGCCTCGGCGTTGACGAGGCCGAAGGGTTCCTGGAACAACGACGGGCAGGTGAAGATGGTGGCGCGCTGGAAGTATCCGGGCAAGTCGTGGTTGTGGTGGATATAGCCGGGGAAGGTGATGTTGGCGTTTTTCGTTTGCTGGAGAAATTGTGCCAGCTCGCGAACCTGGCGGACGTAAGCGGTTTGTTCGTGTACTCCGAATCCGGTGGTGCCTCCGATGATGAGTTTGGCGTCGGGGTGGCGGGGCAGCAGCTTTTCGAAAGCCCGAACCAATTGCAGAACGCCTTTTTCGGGGTCAAAGCGTCCCACAAAGAAAAGTGTTTTTGGTTCGCGGGCCGCTTCCTGCGGATGAAAGAGGTGCGTGTCGACTCCGTTGAAGATTACCCTTGTTTTGAGGGCGATAGAAGGGCAGCGGGGCACAAAGGTATCCCGCAGGAAGGTGCTGCAAACCGCTACACCATCGAGTTGGGGAGCCAACATTTCCAGCATGGGGGCGGTCCAGTGGCCGAGATGGTTGTTCTGTAAATGCAACCAAATTTTTCCCCGATAGCCCTGGTTTCGTAGTTCGGCGACCCATTGTGGGCGGTTGTGGATGTGGATTATGTCGAGTTGGCGAAAGCGTTGGGTGAAGGCGCGCAGCCAGAGAGGCTCTTCCCAGCGACGGGCGCCGGGAATATGCGAGATGAAGTTGCAGAATCTCGAAACGCCGCTGGTGTGGTGTCGCAGATTGTAGAGCTGGTTGGCGGCAGTGGGGTAGCCGAAGACAGTGACGTCGATGCAATCGCGCAACCTACTGTAGACCTCGTAAGTCCAGCGGGCGAGGGCGCCTCCGTAATAGGGACTGAACTGCTCGCGGCCGGAGAGCAAGACGCCGACTTTGAGGGATGAGCTTTTGACGGATGAGCGAGCGGCGGGCATGCGTGGGCAAATCGTAGGGGCTGCGCGAGTGGGCTGTCAACCGATCCGATATCGCGTGCGTGGTGTGTTTCCGCTATTCTGATGAACGGTACGCTATGAAGGTTGTGTTGACAGGTGGAGCGGGTTTTATCGGATCGCACGTAGCGGAAGGGCTGCTGCGACGCGGGGCGGAGTTGCATATTGTCGACAGCTTGAACGACTTTTATTCGCCGGACCGAAAGCGGGCGAATCTGGCGGAGATTCGGCGGGTTGGGGAATACGGATTTCACGAAATCGATATTTGCGATGCGGCGGGGGTGAGGGGGATCTTCGAGCGTGTGCGTCCGGATGTGTGCGTGCATCTGGCGGCGCGGGCCGGGGTGCGGCCTTCGATCGATCAGCCTGCGTTGTATGAGCAGGTGAACGTTGGCGGAACTGTGAATCTGCTGGAAGCGGCGCGTGAGTTTCGAAGCAAGAAATTTGTTTTTGGGTCTTCGAGTTCGGTGTACGGGGAGTCGGGGAGCGTACCGTTTCGCGAAGTGGATGTACAGGCGTACCCCATTTCTCCTTATGCAGCGACGAAACTGGCAGGGGAGCAGATGTGCTACGCCTACGCGCATCTGCATGGGCTGACCGCGATCTGCTTGCGTTTCTTTACGGTGTTTGGGCCACGGCAGCGGCCGGACCTGGCGATTCATAAATTCACCGCGCTGATGGAGGAAGGGAAGGCGATTCCGGTATTTGGGGACGGTTCTACGGGACGAGATTACACCTATGTCGGCGATATTGTGGCGGGAGTGCTGGCGGCGCTGGATTATGAGCCAACGAGGAAACCGGCGTTCGACATTTTGAATCTGGGGAACTCGCATCCAGTGAAGCTTTCGGAATTGATTGAGGCGCTGGAAGTGGCGACGGGGAAGAAGGCTGTGCGGAATCCGCAGCCTCCGCAACCGGGAGATGTATCGCTGACGTGGGCGGACATCGGTAAGGCGGAGTGCCTGTTGGGGTATCGACCGCGGACATCGCTGGCAGAAGGGCTTAAGAGTTTTGTCGAGTGGTATCGGGCGGATTGAGCGCCTGGAATGCTGGTGAGTGAAGATGTTCGGTAGTATTCTCAAGAGGCTGCTTTAGGGAGACCTGAATGGCTAGTTTGCCGAGCCCGAGGATTGAAGAGGATTCATCGTCAACGGGCCGTGGTGCGTCGAACGCCAGGCGGACTGATGTTAAGTCCAATGTGGAGTGGGAGGCGTGGGGGGAGAAGGACCCGCTGTTTGGCGTGATTCCTTTGACTGGGCGCGAGCGGGACGGCGCCAAGCCTTGGACAGACGCCGATTTTTACGAGACTGGGCGGCAGGATTGGCAGGAGTTCCGCGGGCGCTGGGAACACTACGGGCTGACCAAAGAAGCGTGCCTGGAGATTGGTTGCGGCGCGGGCCGGATCACGCGGAGTCTGGCGGAGGACTTTCCGAAGGTTTATGGGATCGATGTGGCGGAGGGGATGATCGCGTATGCGCGGCAGCACATGCCGCCGAACGTCGAGCTGTTTGTCACTGACGGGGTTACGTTGCCTGTGGGCGATCTTTCTGTGACGGCAGTTTTCTCCGTGATTGTTTTTCTGCATTTCGATAAGAAGGAATATGCGGCTGCCTACTTCAAGGAATTTGCGCGAGTGTTGAAGCCGGGTGGGTCGATCATGATTCAGCTTCCGCTGCATATTTGGCCTACGAATACGAAGATGGGAATACGAAGGGCATTCGGCGCTGCGATGGAATCGTATATGGGGATGCGGCGGTGGAAAGGTGCGTACCATCGCTTCCAGCTCTCGAGAAAGAAGTGGAGCCCGTTCATGCAAAGCATCAGCTATGAGACGGCCTGGGTGCAGTCGACGCTGGAGAGCCTGGGCTTTGGGCGGATCGAGTTTTCGGTGTTTCAGCCGGCGCGGGGTGGAGTGCCCTACTCCTGGGTGTTTGCGCAGAAGGTCAAGTGAACCTCCGCGATGTCACGCGATGAGAAGACCAAGGATGGAAAGATCCACGTTCTGACGCTGACTCCGTTCTATCCGTCACGCAAGGATGAGCGGGGCGGATTCGTGTCGGAGCCGCTGACTGAGTTCGCCGCCCTTGGGCTGGATTCGTCGGTGATTGCGGTCAAGCCTTTGCATAAGAGCCGAGTGCTGGCTTCCGCTAGCGCGCCGGCAGCTTCGTGGGTTCGCTATCCCGTGCTGCCGGGAAATCGCGGGTTGGCTTCGTCGGGCCAAGCGTTGTTTCTGCGGCTTCGTGGCATGGTGCGGCGGCTTCACCGTGAACACCGAATCGACATTCTGCATGCGCATGCGCCCTTACCTTGCGGTGAAGCGGCTCGATTGCTCAGCGAAGACCTAGGGATTCCGTTTGTGGTTACGGTGCACGGGCTGGACGCTTACTTCAGGGAACAAGTCGCAGGTCCCGCAGGTGAGCGCTGCGCGAAGCAGTGTGCTGGGGTATATGCGAAGGCTTCGCGAGTGATTTGCATCAGTGAGCATGTGCGGCAACGGGTTTTGGCTGGATCAGAGCAACTGAATAACACTGAAGTCCTAGCCAACGGAGTTGATCCGCGGCTGTTTTCACCAGCGGAACGAGCTACCGATGAACAGCTCATTGCGAGCGTCGGCAGTCTGATTGCGATAAAAGGGCACGACGTTACGTTGCTAGCGGTTGCGGCGCTCAAGAGCGAGTTTCCGGACTTGCGATGCCGCATTGTGGGCGAGGGGCCGGAATTGAGGCGGCTGCAGGACCTTGCGCGCGAATTGGGTGTTTCGGATCGAGTGGAGTTTCTGGGCCGACAAACACGGCGTGAAGTTGCGAAGCTTCTGCGGGAGAGCATGATGTTCGTTTTGCCCAGTCGCTTTGAGGGGCTGGGTTGTGTTTACCTGGAGGCGATGGCCACTGGCCTTCCCACAGTTGCCTGCGAGGGGCAAGGGATTGCCGAAGTGATTCGTTCGGGTGAAAACGGGTTTCTGACCAACGAGAACGACTGGCGTGGGCTGGCGGAGGTCCTGCGGGATTTGCTCAAGACCCCGCAGGTACGCAGGGAGGTTGGTGCTGCTGCGCAGCGCACAGTGGTCGAGGGCTTCACGCTGGCGCATCAGGCGCATCGCCTCAAGGCCATTTACGTCAAGGCGTCGCAGCAAGGCCGTCTCGCATGAAGCGAAGAGTGGCGATTCTCACCGAGATCATTTCCCCTTATCGCATTCCTGTATTCAACGCCCTGGCTGCCAGGTCTGACATTGATTTGCATGTCATCTTTTTGGCCGAGACGGACACCACAATGCGGCAGTGGAAGATCTATAAGGACGAGATTCGATTCTCGTATCAGACGTTGCGGCATTGGCGACGGCGATTGCGTGGCTATAACGTTCTCCTGAACCGAGGCATGATTGCGGCGTTGGAGAAGGCGAAGCCGGAGGTCGTCGTCATTGGAGGTTACAGCTACGTCGCCATGTGGCAGGCGTTGCGTTGGGCTCGAAAGCAAGGTATTCCGGTGTTCTTGTGGTCGGAAAGTAACGCACAGGATCGCCGGAGAAGCACATCGCCAGTAGAGTATCTGAAGAAAACGTTCTTGCGGAGTTGTAGTGGATTCATTGTGCCCGGGAAGTCGCCGGGAGAATATCTGAAGACGTTTGGAGTTCCGGAGCGCGTGATTTTTACCGCTCCGAATGCCGTAGACAACGATTTTTTTGCCGGGGCGGCCGCTATAGCGCGCGGCAAGGATGCGGCCCTCCGTGCCAAGCTTGGCCTTCCGGAGCGCTATTATCTATTTGTGGGTCGGATGATTCGCGAAAAAGGCATCTTCGAATTGCTGCAGGCATATCGTCGCCTGGAGCCGGAGCTACGCGAACGAGTTGGATTGATGTACGTTGGGGATGGCGCAAGTCGGGATGCCTGCGGGAAGCAGGCGGCTTCCATTCATCCCGGGCGGGTCGCCTTCTCTGGATTTGCGCATAGGGAAGAACTGGCGGTGTACTATGCACTGGCAGAATGCTTGGTTTTCCCGACTTTTTCGGATCCGTGGGGATTGGTTGTGAACGAAGCGATGGCGTGCGGACTGCCGGTGATTGCGACTTCGGTGGCCGGCTGCGTGGCAGATTTGGTAGAGGATGGACGCAACGGGCGGGTGATCGCACCTGGAGACGTTGAGGCGCTGAGTGCCGCTATGCGGCAAGTGGCGGACAACGACGGGCTGAGGGTATCGATGGGTAAGCGGAGCGCGGAGCGGATTGCGAATTCCACGGCTCAAACGTGGGCGGAAGGCTTTGCGCAGGCGGTGATGTCGCGCCAGGTGGAGTGGTAACGGTGCCGGAACTATTTTGGAAATATCGGATCGTGGGTGTCGTGGCGCTGGTACTGGTGGGCGTCTATTGGGCGTATCACGACCCCTACATGGTTGCCAACCCAGTAATTTTGGTGGGTTTGATAGGCATTCAGTTCCTTTTGGCGTCGCTCGGGGCGTATCGGAAGCTATTTTTCTTCGCGGTGATGATTTCATTCTTGTGGGCAGGGGTTGGCCTCCCGTTGAAGGATGCCTGGGGGACTGGGCGTTGGGTGGTCTTGTTTTTTGCCGCCGCCGTAGGTATGACTTTGTGGCTGAAGGAGTCTCGACAGCACTTTGGAGCGCTGCATCTCGTGGCGTTATTTTGCGCTCTCTCGGCGCTGTCCTCGGCCGCTGTTTCTGCTTTTCCGCGCACTGCGCTGCTGAAGGCGAGCAGCTTGCTACTGCTTTTTGTGTACACCAGTTCGGGAGCGCGGCTGGCGCAGTTGCATCGGGAACGGCAGTTCGTCCGGAACCTGGTTACAGCCTGCGAAGTTATCGCTTTTGTTTCGGTTGCGTTCTATTTTGGGCTGCGATCCCAAGTGTTTGGCAACCCGAATTCGCTAGGGGCGGTGATGGGAGTGGCCGTTGTTCCGCTGCTGGCGTGGGGCATTCTAGATGTGGACTCAGAGAGTCAGCGCCGACGGCGAATTCTCGCCTTTGTGTTGGGACTTGGGTTGCTGGTCTATAGCCGTTCGCGAGCGGGGATGCTGGCTGGTATTGGCGCAAGCTCGTTTCTGCTCCTGAATCTAAGGAACTATCGGTTGTTTGCGCGATTCGCCATGATGGGGGTGGCCGCACTGGCACTGGTAGGGCTTTGGAATCCGGATTTGATTGGACGATCGGCGGAAGGCGTAAGCGAGAATCTGGTGTACAAGGGGCACCGCGGGGGAGGAATTTTGGCTTCCCGGCGTGAGCCTTGGGATGCCACAATGGCGACGATTCGCGAACATCCGTATCTTGGCGGCGGTTTTGGTACGACGCAGACAGGGGCCGAGAACGAGAAAGGCGCCTCTGCGATTTCTACTACCAGCGGCACTTCCCGCGAACACGGTAATAGCTATCTGGCGCTGCTGGAATGGGTCGGGATTCTGGGGATCTTGCCGTTTCTGATGTTGGTTGGCGGCATGGTCCTGGAAGTCGGCAAGGTGGGGCGGTATATGCGGCGGACGCTCGATGGGACGCATCCTGCAGTACCGCTGGCCATGGTTTGCCTGGCTGGATTTATTCATGCGATGTTTGAGGACTGGCTTTTTGCGGTCGGCTACTACCTGTCGGTGTTCCTGTGGTGCTTGGCTTTTTGTTTGATGGATCTGACGCGCGAGATGGCGCACGCTCCGGCGCACTCATTTGCGCCGGTTCGCCCGGGTGCCCTGGAGTCCGCGTGGCAGGGCGGATTCGCCGCCCCGCGCGAGTGGTGATCGACCGCAAGTGTTCCCATCGAGCACTGTCCATTCGCGGTTTCCTCATAATCAAGTCAGACGGCTTGGTTCGTCTTTCGTTCCAAAAAAACAAGACCTGTCGGTAAAGTCATGCATCTCTTTTTCAATGCGTCGGCGGCGAGTGCTGGGAGTGGCCTCACCTATGTCCGAAATATTGCCCCAGCGTTGGCGCGAAGGAGCGACTTGCAGGCTACTTTCCTGCTGCAGCCGGATCTACGGAGTGAGATGGGTCGCTGGCCGAACATTGCGTTTGAAGAAGCAGCGGACGGAGGCTCGGCAGGGCGACGATTTTTGTGGGAGCAGCGGGAGGTGCCGCGACTGGTGCGTGAGCGGAAGGCGGACGTGTTGGTATCGGCAGGGAATTTTGCTATTCGTAAATCGCCGGTGCCGCAGATCTTGCTGAGTGGAAATTCTTTGTATACATCGCGCGATTTCCGGCGGGATTTGCGGGAGCGCGGGGAGTACGCGCTGTGGCTGGATAACGGGATCAAGTCATTTTTTGCGGCACGGTCCGTGCGTTGGGCGGATGTTACGGTGGCGCCGAGTGAGGCCTTTGCCGGGGAGCTGCGGCGGTGGACGCGCAGCCATAGCGTCGTCGCAATTCATCATGGGTTTGATCCGAAAGTTTTTTTTTCAGATCAATCACAACTGCCGGAAAGCGTGCGGAGCGGTCTCGCGGCGTCGGAAGGAAGCCTGCGGATTCTGTTTGTCAGCCACTACAACTACTTTCGGAATTTCGAGACGTTATTCCGGGGGCTGAAGAAGATTCGGGAGGCGATGCCGGAGCGAAATCCTAAGCTGCTGCTGACGACGCGGATGGTGAGTGGGGAGAATCCTGGGGCGTTTCATGCGGAACGAGCGGCCGCGCTGGTGCAGGAGTTGGGTTTGACGGAGCATATCGTCCAGTTGGGGACGGTTCCATATCTCGAATTGCAAAAGCTTTATCGGGCTTGCGATGTCTATGTGACGCCTTCATATGCTGAGACTTTTGCGCATCCTCTGGTGGAGGCCATGGCGTGCGGAGTGCCGATCGTGGCCTCGGAGATTGAGGCGCATCGGGAGGTGGCGGGGGATGCGGCCGTGTATTTTCCGTGCTTCTCGGGGGAAGTGCTGGCGACGCGAGTGCAAGAGGTCGCTGGGTCGGCGGCCCTGGCGCAAACCCTCTCGAGCAATGGGTTGCAACGGTCGGCGGAATTCAGCTGGGAGAAGCATGTGGAGAAGCTGGTGCGGTTGGCGCGGACCTTCCTGCCCACGTAAATTGGCGGCTTTTGCGTGGTACCATACGAAAAGTTTGTCTTGCTCTCCGCTCTTTTAAGCCCTCATGAACCCAGCTACCAGTGAACCGGCACGCAGCACAACTTCGCCGGACGCGATTGCTTACCACGAACAACTGGCGGCCGACTGGGAGGGGCGTTATCAAAAACGCTCGTTTCAAGCCCGGATTGAGGTTCTTGAGGAGTGCGTCTCAGGTTTGAATCTTGAGGGGACGCGCTGGCTGGATGCGGGTTGCGGGACGGGGACGTTATCGCGCTTTTTGGCGGGAAAAAGATGCTCCGTGGTCGGGATGGATGCGGCCTCCGGCATGATTGATCTTGCCAACCAGGAAGCGCGGGAGCACGCATTGGGGACGAAGGTCCGGTTTGAGGTGATTGAGACCATCGCGCACCTGCCCACGGCGGACGTCTCGGTGGATGGAGTGCTGTGTTCGAGCGTGCTGGAGTATGTTGCAAATTGTGAACAGTGCCTGCGCGAGTTCGCTCGGGTGCTGAAGCCGGGAGGCGTTTTGCTGATTTCCGTTCCCAATGCGGAGTCCCTGGTGCGTAAGGGGCAGGTTGCGGCACATCATTTAGGTCGCAGATTGGGAAAACGGTGGCTGGCCTTCATCGAGTTTTCCAAGAACGAATATTCAGCCGACGAATTTGCGGCGCTTCTTGAGAACCATGGATTTACGGTGAAGAAGGCGATTTCGTTTGGCAGCCCCATTCCGCGCTGGCTGCAGCGCTGGCGGATCGGCGGATCGCTGCTGATGTATCTCGCGGTTCGAGGCGCATCCGAAAGGAGCGGGTCCTAGACACAATGATTCGCGAGATTGACGATTCGCTGGCGCAGAGTGCGAGGCATGCCAACGCATCGGGTATGCTGCCGGTGAGCGTGATTGTTCCGGTGCGCAACGAAGCGCACAACTTGCCGCGTTGCCTGGATGCGCTGCGCAACTGCGGGGAAGTCTACGTGATTGATTCCGGGAGCACGGATCAGACGCACGCGATTGCGGAATCTTTCGGCGCGAAGGTGGTGCAGTTCGAATATCGTGGGGGCTGGCCCAAGAAGCGGCAGTGGGCGATGGATACTCTGCCGCTGGCTTACGACTGGGTGCTGCTGCTGGATGCGGATGAGGGGATGACGCCGGAGCTGGAGTCGGAGGTTCGGGAAGCGATTGGCGACGCGAATTTTGACGGCTACTATATCGCGCTGCAAATGCATTTTCTGGGACGACCGCTACGGCATAGCGATGCGAGTTTCTGGAAGCTCTCGTTGTTTCGGCGCGGCAAGGCTCGGTACGAGTGCCGGCTGAAGGATCAGGATAGCTCGATGGCGGACATGGAAGTCCACGAGCATGTAGTTTGCGACGGAGCGACGAAGCGTCTGCGGAACCCGCTGATTCATCGGAACGTAGAGTCGCTGTTTCGGTACATCCAGAAGCACAATGAGTACTCGAATTGGGAAGCCAAAGTCTGGCTGAACTCGGAGGGCGGAACGGGTGAACACGAGCTGCGGCCTGCATTTTGGGGGACACAGGCGCAACGCCGGCGATGGTTGCGCCGCCGCTTTATGGGCCTGCCTGGATTCCCGGTGCTGTTTTTTATCTATAAGTATTTCTTTCGGTTAGGCTTTTTGGATGGCGTTCCGGGGCTGATTTATTGCGGCTTCCAGAGCGTGCAGTTTTTTCACATCAAGGCGAAGATCTACGAGTTGCAGGCGCGGGAGAAGGAAAACCGTGCCGTGTGAATTGATAGTTTCTTGTTTATGAAACAAGTTCTGCAAAATGCGCGCACAGGTGAGATTGCGGTGACAGAGGTTCCGTCGCCACAGTTGTTGCCGGGATGCGTCCTGGTGCGCGTCGCGGCGTCGGTGGTTTCGGCGGGGACGGAACGCGCATCGTCGGAATTTGCCAGCAAGAATCTTTTGCAGAAGGCGAAGGCGCGGCCTGATCTGGTGCGGGATGTTCTGGCGAAGGTTCGGCGTGACGGCGCCTTTGCGACGATGGGCGCGGTGCGCAGCCGTCTGGACCAGCCCATGGCGCTTGGTTACAGCAGCGCGGGCACGGTGATTGCAGTAGGAGAAGGAGTCACAGATATCCAAGCGGGAGATCGCGTGGCGTGCGCGGGAGCTGGATATGCGAATCACGCGGAGTTTGCCTGCATTCCGCGCTTGTTGCTGGCGAAGATTCCATCGCCCGATGTGAGTTTCGAAGACGCGGCGTTTGCGACACTTGGTGCTGTCGCTTTGCATGGTGTGCGGACGGCGGAAGTGAAACTGGGCGACGCCGTTGCGGTGATTGGACTGGGGTTGCTGGGGCAGCTTACGGTTCAGATTCTGAAGGCCGCCGGGTGTCGCGTGATCGGCCTTGACGTGAATTCTGAACGCGCTTCGCTGGCTGCTCAACTGGGGGCGGATGCGGTTTGCCATGATGCTTCCACGTTTCGCGATCTGTGCATGCAGCGGACGGGTGGGCACGGGGCCGACGCAGTGCTGATCGCCGCTGAAACGTCGAGCAGCGATCCGGTGAATCTCGCTGGAAGTGTCGCGCGGGATCGAGCGATCGTTTGCGCTGTCGGCACGGTGGGATTGGAGATTCAGCGCAAGACATTCTTCGAGAAGGAACTCGATTTCCGAATTTCGCGTTCGTATGGGCCGGGGCGTTACGATGCGGCGTTTGAGCAGAAGGGGCGGGACTATCCAATCGGTTATGTGCGCTGGACTGAAACGCGCAACATGGAAGCGTTTCTGGAGTTGCTGGCGGTGGGGAAGCTGAATTTGCAGCCTATTGTTTCGCATCGCTTTCCGATTGACGATGCGCTGGCGGCCTATGACTTGATTACTGGACGGACGGGCGATCCGTTTCTGGGAGTGCTGATAACCTATCCGGGGCAGGCTGAGCCAACGAGCCGGGTGAATCTGCTCGCTGGGGTTGCGGCGGGTGCTCCGCGTTCCGCGCAGGAGAGAGTTAGCGTTGGCGTGATTGGTGCGGGCGTGTTTGCGATGAACACGCTTTTGCCTGCGATGAAGGAAGCTGGCGGCGCGGAGCTGGCGGGTGTCTGCACGGCAACCGGCGCTCGCAGCAAGAGTGCCGCGGAGAAGTTTGGGTTTAAGTATTGCTGTACCGATGAGAACGATATTTTCAGTGACAAGAGTGTTGACGCCGTTGTGATTGCCACGCGGCACAAGCTTCATGCGCGGCAGGTTTTGACTGCATTGAGCGCGGGGAAACATGTTTTTTGCGAGAAGCCGCTTTGTTTGACGGAAGAGGATCTGGCGGCGATTGTTCGTCAACATGCGAAGGCAGCAAATGTGGCGCTGATGGTGGGCTTCAACCGGCGGTTTTCGCCGATGGCAGAGCAGATGAAGGCATTTTTTGCCGCGGTCCAGGAACCGCTGATGATGCACTACCGGGTGAATGCCGGGTTTCTCGCGGCGAATCACTGGACGCAGGATCCGGAGGAAGGCGGCGGCAGAATCCTGGGTGAGGTCTGCCACTTTATAGATTTTCTTGGGTTTATGGCGGGGGCGTGGCCGGTTCGCGTGCAGACTCGTGCGCTCGCCAATAACGGGCTCTACAGCGACGACAACCTTACCGTGCAACTTGAGTTCGCGAATGGCTCGCAGGGGACGATTACTTACGTTGCGAACGGCGATAAGGCTTATTCGAAGGAGCGCGTCGAGGTGTTTGGCTGCGGAGCGGTTGGGGTTTTGGAGGATTTTCGCGAACTCGAACTGGTTCGCGGTGGTAAGAAACAAGTCGAGCGTTCTCGCCTGAGTCAGGATAAGGGGCATCGCGCCGAGTGGGATGCGTTTTTGAAGACTTTGCGAACAGGCGGCCCGGCACCTATTCCATTTGAGGAAATTGTATCGGTTTCTCTGGCAACTCTGCGTGCTCTGGACTCGCGCCGATTGGGAGAGGCGGTAGCTATAGATACACGAGTTTTCCTCAGCGCCGCCTTGCATCCGCAAGCGACTGGCGGAGACAATTGAAAGACTAACGATCTAAGAACATAACTCGAAAGAACACTCCCTGTAATGTTGATTCTCGGTTTGAACATGTTCCACGCGGATGCGTCCGCCGCCATCGTGAAGGATGGTGAAGTTGTTTTTGCCATTGCGGAAGAACGCCTGAACCGGAAAAAGCACTTTGGAGGCTTCCCGGCGCTATCGATTCGCGCTTGCCTCGACTATGTTGGCGCGTCGATTTACGACGTGGACCATGTCGCCATTGGGCAGGACACGGATGCGAATCTGACGAAGAAAGTGCAATATGCGCTGTCGAATCCATCGCGGATTGTGAACTTCATCAAGATGCGGCAGCGCAAGGAAGAGATGCGCGATCTGCGGACGCTGATTGTAAAGGCCCTCGAGGCGGACCCACAGCGGCTTCGCTTTACCGAGCATCATCTGGAACATCACATTGCGCACATTGCGAGCGCGTTTTATTGCTCGCCATGGGAGAATGCGGCCGGATTTAGCTATGACGGTTCCGGAGATTTTGTTTCTACGATGACAGCGCGATGCCATGGCACCGAGATTGAAGTGCTGGACCGGGTCTACCTGCCGCATTCACTGGGCAGCTTTTATACGATGATTTGCGATTTCATCGGCTATCGCAAATACGGCGATGAAGGCAAAGTGATGGGTTTGGCGCCCTATGGCAAGGACACGTATTGCGAGCAGATCAAGAATCTGATTCATTCGAAGAACGGTGGGTTCCAGCTTGATCTCGATTATTTTCAGGCGCTGGGCAGCAATCAGGGAATGCAGGTGAAGGACGACGGGAGCGTCGAGTTGGCGCGACACTTCTCCGAACGCATGGTAGAGGTGTTTGGAGAGCCGCGCGTTCCGGGCACCGAGATTACGCAACGCGATATGGACTTGGCGTTTGCAATGCAGCACTGTTTTGAAGAAGTATTTTTCGATGTGCTGAACGCGCTGCACGCGAAGGTGCCGACGGAGCATCTGGCGATGGCTG
>Ga0209068_10000248_pt1 | contig 31682 bp, 37 predicted proteins | sample ColStrG_CSR_2012_FD_187200 | JGI IMG/M metagenome (GOLD analysis project Ga0209068, IMG submission 187200) | Freshwater sediment microbial communities in response to fracking from Pennsylvania, USA - Cold Stream Run_MetaG_CSR_2012 (SPAdes)... | ecosystem: Environmental > Aquatic > Freshwater >...
GTCTGAGCCCACGTGTCGAACGTCAGTTGCGGGTCGTAGTGGGTGTGGGCATCGATGATGCCGGGCGCCACGAAACGCCCCTCGGCATCGATCACCTGGGTGGCGTCGTCGACGTCGGGCACGTGGCCGATGTGGACGATGACCCCGTCACGCACGGCGAGGTCAGCCCGGCGACGGGCCAGGCCGGTGCCGTCGATCACGATGCCGTTCTTCACGACCAGGTCGTAGGTCGCCATGGTGCCTCCAAGAGGGGAATCGGTGGGGGCCGGGCCGGGTCAGCCGGGCCAAACGATGGACTGGAGCTCGCTATAGGCGTGGAACCCGAAGCGGCCTCCGTCGCGGCCCACCCCGCTCATCTTGAACCCGCCGAAGGGCAGCTCATGATTTCGTTGCAGGGTGTTGATGCCGACGTTGCCGGTGCGGAGCTGTTGGGCCACGCCGTACGCCCGAGCCGAGTCCGTAGAGAACACGTAGTCGTACAGGCCAAACTCGCTGGCGTTGGCCAGGGCGACGGCCTCGTCCTCGTCGTCGAAGGGCACCATCACGATGACCGGGCCAAAGATCTCCTCCCGCACCACCGTCATCTCGGGGGTGGCGTCCACGATCAGGGTGGGAGCGACGAAATAGCCGGCGTCGAAGTCGGGCCGCGAGCCACCAGTGGCCACCGTCGCGCCTTGATCCCGGGCGGAGGCGACGTAGGCCTCGATGCGGTCACGGTGCACCTCGGTGATGACCGGGCCGAGCACGGTGTCGCGTTCGAGCGGGTCGCCCACCTTGAGGTGGCCAGCCGCGGCCACCAGGCCGGCCACGAGTTGGTCGTGGATCCCTCGCTGCACCAGCACCCGGGTGGGGGCGGTGCAGATCTGGCCGGAGTGGAACGCCCACACCGAGGTGATGCCCCCGATGGCGGCCTTCAGGTCGGCGTCGTCGAACACGATGCACGCCCCTTTGCCTCCCAACTCGAGCAGCAGCCGCTTCATCCCGAACCCGGCCACCGAGCCGATGCGCTGCCCGACACCGGTGGAACCGGTGAAGCTGATCATGTCGACCTGGGGAGAGGCGACCAGAGCCTCGGCCGCCTCCGAACCCTCACCAACGACCACGTTCACCACACCGGGCGGGAAGCCGGCCTCGGTGAAGAGCTCGCCCAATCGCACGATGGCCAGGGGATCCTGGGGGGCAGGTTTCACGACCACGGTATTGCCCATGGCCAGCGCCGGGCCCATCTTCCCCGCCGTGTTGGTCATGGGGAAGTTGTAGGACGTGATGGCGGCGACCACACCCACCGGGGCACGGCGAGCGACACCACCGATGATGCCGCCCGGAGCCAACGCGGTGGTGGGCATCAGGCCGGGAGGAACGGCGATGGTCTGTTCCTCGGCGATGCCCTGGGCGTAGCGCCGGAAACGGGCGCCGGCCTGGGACACCTGCATCTGCTTGGTGACCCGCATAGTGGCGCCCGTCTCGGCCTGCACCAACGGGACGAGCTCGGCGTAATGCTGGTCGATGAGGTCCCCCACCCGAACGAGGAGCTCGGCGCGATGTTCAGGGGTCGTGCGCGACCAGGCCGGGAAGGCCTCGGCGGCCGCCTCGGCCGCGGCCTGGGCGTCGGCGGCCGATGCGTTGGGGGCGTGGCCCACGACCTGTTCGGTCGCCGGATTCACGACCGCATAGGTGCCGTTGGCGGCGTCGACCGCTTCGCCACCGATCAACAGGCGATAGACGGCGTCAGGATCGGGGCCGCCCGGCGCCGCGGCGCCGCCGGCGTGGGTGTCGGTGGCGGTCACGGCGCGAACGGGAGCTGGAGCATACGGATGGCGTTGCCGCGCACCAGCTTGCGGACCGTGTCGTCGTCGAGATGGCCCATCAGCTTCTGACCGACCTCGCGGCTATGGGGCCACGTGCTGTCGGAATGGGGGTAGTCGGTCTCGAACATCACGTTGTCCGGTCCGCACTTCTCGAGTGAGCTCGCGGTGAGCCCGTGCTCGTCATCGAAGAAGCACCCGTAGATCTGGCGGTAGTAGTAGCTCGACGGCGGCTCGGGAATCACGCCGTGGACGCCGTTCCAACCCCGGTTCTCCTCCCAGACCTTGTCGGCCCGCTCGAGGATGTAGGGGATCCAGCCGATCTGGCCCTCGCTGTAGGCGAGCGTCAGGTTGGGGAACTTCACCAGCACCCCGGACATCAGGAAATCGACCATCGATGACATGGCGTTGCCGAAGGTCAGCGTCGACCCGACCGCGGGCGGCGCGTCAGCCGAGGTGGACGGCATCTTCGATGACGAGCCGATGTGCATGTTGACGACCACGCCGGTCTCGGCACAGGCGGCGAAGAACGGGTCCCACTCGCCCGAGTGGATCGACGGCAGACCCAGGTAGGGAGGGATCTCCGAGAAGCAGGTGGCACGCACGCCGCGATCGGCGTTGCGCCGGATCTCCTCGGCGGCCAACGTCGCATCCCACAGCGGGATGATGATGAGCGGGATCAAGCGACCGTTGGAGTCACCGCACCACTCGTCGACCATCCAGTCGTTGTAGGCCTTGACGCACAACAGGGCGAGGTCTCGATCCTGGGCTTCGAGGAACGTTTGGCCGCAGAAGCGGGGGAAGCTGGGGAAGCACATCTGCGCCTCGGTCCAGTTGGCGTCCATGTCCTCCAAGCGGGCCTTCGGATCCCAGCAGCCCTTGCGCATCTCCTCGTAGGTGATGGCCGTGATCTTGACGTCGTCGCGGTCGAACCCGACGGCGGCCGACAGCCTGGTCGTCGGGATCTGCTTGTCCTCGTAGTGCCACCAGTCGCAAGCGGGACCGTCGTCACCGGGCGCGTACGAGAACTTGCCACCGACGAACGTCATCTCGCCCATCGGGGCGCGCACCGATCGGGGGCCGACGTCCTTGTATTTGGCCGGCAGGCGGTCCTGCCAGACGTTGGGCGGTTCGATGACATGGTCGTCGACGGAAATGATCTTCGGGAAGTCCCCCATGGCGAAGAATCGTACCCGGTATCTGACGACCTGTCAGCACGGAAATGAAACTCGTTCTAGTTCTGTCCATCTCGTCTACCATGCGCCCCGATCCCCGAACCGGCGTAGGAAGTGGTCGCCCTGGCGACCACTTCCTACGCCGGTTGCCCACGGGGGACGCGCGTGGACACGTGCATAAGTCGACGAGGGAGACGGTGATGGCCGAACCATCCGGCAACGAAGGCGGCATTCGCATCGGGAGCACGCTGGTCACGCTGGTGGACCCCCACCACGGCCACGAGGTCGCGTACAACCGCTGGTACGAACGGGATCATTTCTACGCGGGCTGCCTCATCGGCGCCGGCTGGTTTGCCGGCAAGCGCTGGGTGGCCACCAAGCCGCTGAAGGACCTGCGGGGCCCGGCGGGATCGCCGTTCCTGCCCGACATCAATGCCGGCACCTACCTGGCCACCTATTGGGTGCTCAAGGGCGAAGAGGCCGAAGCCGTCGCCTGGGGCACGCGTCAGGTGAAATGGCTCCACGAGAACGACCGCATGTTCGAAGGGCGTGACCACGTCCACACCCTGATCTACGCCAACCGCTTTGCGGCCTCTCGCGACGCCGACGGTGTCCCTCCCGAGCTGGCCCTCGACCACCCTTGGAAGGGTCTGGCCTTGGTCATGGTCGACCGCCACGAAGACGTCTCCCCCAAAGACGCCACGGCCTGGCTACGCGACGAACTGTTGCCCGACGTCATGGCCGACACGCCCTGGGCGCTCACCGTCGGTCTGACCCCGGTCCCCCTGCCCAAGGAGGCACCAGTGTTCCAACCCGCCAATCCGGGCGAGGAGCGACGCACCGCCCTGTTGTGCTTCCTCGAGAGCGACCCCCGAGAATGCTGGGACGAGTTCACCGGCCTGGTCGACAAGGTCGCGGCCGGAGGAATCGCGGAGGTCTCGTATCTGGCCCCGTTTCTCCCCACCATCCCTGGCACCGACACCTACACCGACCAGCTCTGGTAGCGGATCCGATCCTGGGACCGCGTGTTCCTGGCCGGTAGGGTGGTCGCATGGTGGCACCGAAGCGGGCGTTGAAGTGGCTTGCGACGATCCATGGTCGGGTCGCCATCGCGGGCTTCCTGGTGGCGGCGTGGCTGACCTACATGCTTGTGTACGCCGTCCCCGATGGGCAGCAACCGCCCCCTCAGGCTCCGCTTGCCCCAGCCGCACCCGGCCATAGCTCGCCTTGGGGGGCGTGGATCGTCGGGGCATTTATCTTCGCCTGGTTCGCCCTCGCGTTGAGGGCTGCCATCAAGCTGGCCCGCAACGACGCCACCAACTTCAAGTCGCTCCCTCCCGACGAACAGGCCCGTCGACACGAAGCCGGTGGGCTCCTTCACAACTTGGGTCCAACACCTCCCAAGTGACGCCAAGGGTCCTACCCGAACCCCGACCAGCGTGCGAGCCGGCCGCCTGGCATAGTCGGAAGAGGTGGACTCGTCGGGGCGACCAGCAGGGGAGGTTTCATGGGATACCGCTCAGGTATCGGGGCGCTGCTTCTGCTCATCGGCGGGGTGTGGATCGCGCAGGGGACCGACATCCTGAAAGGTTCAGCGATGACCGGCCACCGCAGTTGGGCGGGCGCCGGCCTGCTAGCGGTCCTCGTCGGCGCAGCCCTCATCGGCTGGGACCTCCTCCTGCACCGCAAGGCCGACTAGCCAATGGTGTAGATGACTGAAATATCTTGATTTTCTCGGTAGATATGTTGATCTAGCGGTCATTTCGTGCCAGTATCGAATACATGTTCGACGCGGTGGAGATGGCGGAGCAGTCCCGGAAGGCGGCCGGCACCGATGTGTCGTTGGCGTCGGACGCCGAGCTGTTGGCGGCTGCGGCCGTGCTCGAGGGCAAGCGCGCCAGCGACGAGGCCGCTCGGGGGCACGTGTTGGCCGAGCTCGAGCTGCGAGGGTTGTGCGACCGGGAGTTCGGATTGACCACGGCGTCGTGGCTGGCCCACGCCACACCCGGGTCACGAGCCGCGATCGCCGGGCAGATCAAAGATGCCGTCAAGCTGCGGCGCCTCGGCGTGGTCGACGACGCATTGAGCGACGGGCGGATCTCACCCGAGCACGCCCGAGCCCTGGTTGGTGTCACCAACCCGCGCATCGAAGCCGACCTTGATGACCTCCAGGACGACTTGGTCGAGTTGGCGCAGCAATGCCCGTTCCCGGCGTGGCGCCGCCAGGTCACCGAGTTGGCCGAGTTGTTGGACCAGGACGGCGGCTATGACCCCGCCCGCGACCTGGCCCGCAACCACCTGCGGGTGTCGCCCAACGCCAGCGATGGCATCTCGGTCTCCGGTGAGCTCGTCGGCGACTACGCCGTCGCGTTCACGGGCCTGTTGGACGCCGAGACCGACCGGCACTGGCGACGGTTCCGTTCCGATCACGAGGCCTGCCCCGAGCTCGAGGTCCCGTCACGGTCCACGCTGCGGGCCCTGGCGCTGGTCGAGCTCATCCGCAAAGGCGCCGCCGGGTCGGCGCCCACCGGCGCCGTTCCCGTGGTCGATGTCAGCCTTGTGATCCACGCAAGCGACGCCGCCACGGAGGACACCGCGGTGCGGATCGTGACGCCCGACGGGCTCATCATGACCCGCGACGTCGCCCGCCACCTGTGCTGCGACGCCGCCGTGACGCCCCTCTGGATCGACGATCGCCGTCCACCTGACGCCGCCTGCGCGTTTCCAGCGTGCGACAAGCCCGTCATCCTGGCGATGGGACGCGAGACCCGCCTCGCCAGCCGCGCCCAACGCCGAGCCCTGGCCGCCCGCGACGGCGGCTGCGTGTTCCCCGGCTGTGACATGCCCACCAGCTGGTGCGATGCCCACCACGTCATCGCCTGGGAAGCTGGCGGCGACACCGACATGGAAAACCTCGCCTTGCTCTGCCGCTACCACCACGGCGTCAGCCATCGCCGGCGCTGGGCCATGACCGCCAACGTCGACCAGACCTTCACCTGGACCACGCCGACCGGACGAATCCTCCAAAGCCAACGCAACCGAGGCGGGTCCGGTCCCTGAGATCGACGCACTCGGTGGGTCTGGCTCTGCTAGCCAGGGGTGAGACATTTCCTCCCCGAGGAGCGCGCCATGGCCCGAAATGCCAGCTCGATCCGACTCGTTGGGGGGCCGCGGCCTCTCGATGCCTCCCGCTACGAGCTGGCGCTGAGCGAGACGGACCGAGCCGATGCCGTCGGCGACCGGTTCGTGCGCGCCGTGCGGGGCACGACGGCGACCTCGCTGGCCGGGCTGCAAGCACAATGCTTCGACCGTCAGCGGGCCGAAGCGTTGGCCTCCGAGTGGCGGGTGGCGGTGTTCACGGCCCGTCGCGGCCGACCCTCGCGGACCCGGATCTACCGCTATCAAGGAACGTTCCCCCTCGCGCCTCACCGCGACGACCTCGGTCGCTGGACCGTGGCGCTCCCCGCCGGACCGATCGGCGACCAAGGCGCCGACCGGGCTGGTGACCCCGCGTCGGTCTGGGCCCACCTCGAGCGCGAGGTTGATGACGCCGCCCGCCGCTTCACTGCGGTCGCTGGCCTGCTCCCCGACGGGCCCCTCGCCGAGCGGGCGGAGACCTCACAACGAGCGGTCGCCACCTGCGTGAGCGATGCCGCTCGCCTGTGTGCGGTGGGCGCCACCATCGCTCCCGTGTGGCACCCGACGCTCACCGCCGATCAGGGCCGGGACCTGGCCGACCGGGTGAGCGCCCTCATCGGCACCATCGACACCGCCACCGACCACCTCGTCGAGCTCCACCTAGCGGTCGCCGATCCCGTCGACCCCGTCGAGCCCGTGGCCCACCTGCGCGCCGCGTGGCGGGAGCTCGAGAGCTGATCAGTCGGGCCGATGATCGAGGGCTCGCACGATCTCGGCGTCGGAGTCTACGTCGAGCTGATCGAGGAACTCCTCGATGGCCGGCGCGAACTCGGGGGCGAACATGGCGGTGAGGTGATCCCCGGGTACGACGACGACCCGAGAATGCGCCAGCTTGTCGGCCAACCGTTGCGGTGAGCCCACCAGCACATCCTTGTCACCCACCAGGACCAGCGTGGGCACCTTGATGGCCTCGTAGTCCACGGGGTACCGCAGTGACGTCGAGCGATCGATGGCCGCCAGGGCAAGGCGATCCGCACCCGTCCGGTCGGCGAATGTACGAAAGGCCCGAGCCGTCGCGCTGGCGACGGTGGATGGATCGTCAGCCTCGAGGGCATCGGCGATGCGGATCTCCCCCTCGGCCGGCTGCGGGGGCGCGAGGCTGCCGCCGACCCCGCCGAGCACCAACGATCGAGCGCGGGAGTCGACGGCGACCAGTCGGGCCGACACCATCGACCCCATCGAGTACCCCACCACGTCAACTTCGGTGATGCCCAGATGATCGAGCACGGCCTGGGCGTCGCGCACCATCGAATCCCCCTCGTAGGAGGCCGAGTCGTGGGGCTTGTCCGAGCGGCCATGGCCACGGGCGTCGGTGACGATCACCTGCCGCTCGGCGCCGACCAGGGCGTTGACGATGCCCGGCGCCACCCAGTTGCCGTGGTGATCGGAGGCGAACCCGTGGAGCAGGAGCACCGGCGCACCGTGGCCCGACACCGAGTAGGCAATCGAGGTGCCGTCGAACGAGCTGAGTGAATCCATCTCCCCATCCTCGCTCAGACAACCCGGCCCACACGACGCAAGGGCCGTTGAATCCCTCGTCGCCGGTCGATAGGCTATCTCGTTATGAAGGATCTCATCCCAAATAACGAGACACCGGCCACCGATCAGCGCGACGTGTGGTTGCCGCCGTGGGACGCGTCGTACGCGGCCAACACGGGCCATCACCGCGTCTACGACGAGCTCTATTTGTCGACCACGCCGCTCACTCCCTTCGATCGCGTGCTCGACCTTGGCTGCGGATCAGGTGACTTCACCCGCATCGTGGCCGACCTGGTGCCCGAGGGGCTGGTAGTCGGCCTCGATCCCCAGCCGTCGCTCCTGAACGAGGCCCGTGCCTGCGCCGGGCCGAATCAATCCTTCGTCGAAGCGCCGGTTCAACGACTGGCCGCGGCCCTTTCTGGGGAAGCAGCCTTCGATCTGGTCATGAGCCGCGCCGCCATGCAATGGGTGCCCATGGCCGACCACCCTGGTTACCTGGCTGCCTCCTTCACCCTGCTGAAGCCCGGCGGGTGGTTCCGTCTGGAGATGGGTGGGGCGGGAAACATCCCCGTCATCGCCCCGCTCGTCGAGGAGATCTCACTGGCCCATGGTGGTCCGCCGGCACCGTGGTCGTTCCCCGACGCCGGGCGCTATCTCGAGTGGTTGGAAGCCGCAGGGTTCCGGATCGACCCCGGCGAGGGTGGCCATGTGCGCACGCTGGCCCAACGCCGGGGGTTCGACCGCGAGTCGCTGCTGGGCTGGCTGAGCAGCCAGTGCTACCAAGGCTTCGAGATCGGAATGCCGGTCGCCAACCACGCCGCCTTCCGGGCCGAGGTCGAAGCCCGACTCGACGAGATGCGCCGCCACGATGGCAGCTTTGATCAGACCTACGTCCGGCTCGACGCCCTGGCCCGTCGGCCGCAGTGATCAGGCCCGCCCGCGCCTAGACAGCCGTCAGCCGACGAATCGACCGACGCTGAATCGGCCCACCATGGCGTATCCCGTGGCGATCATGGCAACGGCCAGCGATGCCATCACCGCCCACCGCCACCACTTGGGCAGGCGTCCGATGGCGGAGGCGTACACCGGGTAGATCACCCAGTCGGCGAACACGAAACGGTTGAAGCTGGCCAGCACACTCGAACACAGCGGCAAGGCGATCATGGCCACTCCCAGCATCCACGTCTCCATGGGGAAGCGGTCGCGCCGAGACCAGGCCGCATAGACCAGCGCGGCCAGCACGATGGCCACACACCAGAGATCGAAGTTGCGGGCCACCAACGCCGGCACCATCACGGTTCCCCGCCGCGGCCACAGGTTCTGGTAGCCCTGCACGATCGTGGTCCACGGAGGACTCAGCGACCGTCCCCAATCCTTCTGCACCTTCATGAAGGCCAAGGGATCGCCGACCTGCGACTTCATCATGGCCAGCGTGGCCAGGAAGCCGACCGAGCCGGCGACGCCGTAGGTGACCGCCCAGCGGTCGACCCGGCGTTGGCGGATGATGCGAGCAAGGATCAGCACGGCGGGAATGACGATCCCCACGCTGCGGGTGGCCCCGATCGGGACCATGAGGGCGGCGGCGATCCAGCGCCGGTCGCGCTTGTCGGCCCACACCGCGCCGGCACCCAGCGCGATGAACAGGCCCTCGCTGTAGAACGCCCAGAGGAACAACGACGACGGGAAGAGGGCGAAGAGCAGGACCGCTCGCCGGGCTACCTGCTCGTCACGCCACGCCTTCGACACCCCCCACACCGCGATGAACGCGGCCAGGCCGGTCACCGTGGCCACCGCGTGCACCGTGAACAGGTCCGAGTGCGTCACCTTCCAGATCGGCCAGCCCAACGCGGACAGGCCGGGGAAGAACGCATGCGACGGCATGATCCAACGGGGGCGCACGTAGCCGATGTGCATGATCCGCAGGTAGTGCTCGGAGTCGTAGAAGAACGCCGTGTGACCCGGGGTCCCACCCAGGTGCAGGCTGACGCCCATCTGAGCGATGCGCCACACCACCCAGAGGGTGATCGGGTAGCTGATGCCGGGAAGGATCCGATGACCGGCGGCCTTCCAGCGCGCCACGAGACGCCATGACGCAATCGGTCCTCCGGGATCACGGACCGGGACCCGACCCCGCCGACCGGTCGCAGCGCGCTCACCGCGCTCGTTGGTCCCATCGGTCTGGTCGGTGTTGTCGGTCGGTGTGCTGGCGACGCCCCCCACGGACTCCTGCCGATCGTCGACAGTCGCGTCGTCCAGCGGCACGGTCGTCACCGGGCCGATGTTAGATGGCGCTTAGCCGCCGAGCAGATCGCGCAGCAAAGGATCCATCTGCGCGCTCGGGAGCATGCTGCCTCCGTCGACGACGACGTTCTGTCCGGTGACATAGCCGGCCAGGTCACTGGCCAAGAACACCACTACCCCGGCGATGTCGTCGGCCGTCCCGGTCCGTCCCATGGCGGTACCCGCCTCGATGGCGGCCAGGTGCTCGGGCATGGACCAGGTGAACTCGGTCAGCGGGGTGCGGATGAAGCCGGGCGACACCGCGTTGACCCTCACCCCATCCGGTCCGTACTCGAGCGCCGCGCTGCGGGTGAGGGCGATGATCCCCGCCTTGGCCGCGGCGTACGGCGCCTCACCCCGCGTCGGACGGATGCCGCTGACCGACGCCATGGTGATCACACTGCCCCCGCCGCCGGCCTGAAGGTGCGGAATGGCCGACCGGAACCCGTGGAACGTGCCCTTGAGGTTCACGTCGACCAGGAGATCCCACTCCTTGTCCGAATAGGCGTGCAGCGGCTTGAGGGAACCGATCCCCGCGTTGAGGAACACCGTGGTCAGGCCGCCCATGGCCTCGACGGCCTCGGCGGTGGCCTGCTCGACGGCCGCACCATCGACGACGTTGACCTCGATGGCCGTGCCCCCGATCTCCTCGGCCACCACCCGCGCCGTGGCGAGGTCGAGATCGAGCACGGCCACGCGCGCTCCTTCGGCGGCCAGACGCCGGGCCGTCGCCGCGCCGATGCCACTGCCGCCGCCGGTCACGATGGCCTTGCGTCCGTCGAGCAGTCCCATGATGTCGGTCTCCTTCAGGTGGCGAGGACGCCGCCATCGACGGCCATGGCGTGGCCGGTTACGAAGCTGGCCGCGTCGGAACACAGCCAGACGATGGCCTCGGCGATCTCCTCGGGCGTCGCCAAACGCCCGATAGGCGTCATCTTGGCCATGCCCGTGAGCACGTCTTGGTCCCCGCCCGCGAATCCTTCGAGCATGGGCGTGTGCACGTTGCCGGGGCAGACGGCGTTGACCCGGATGTGCTTGCGTGCGTATTCGAGGGCCACGCTTTTGGTCAGGCCCACGACGCCGTGCTTGCTGGCCACGTAGGCCGGAAGGTTGGCGAAGCCGATGAGTCCGGCGGCGGAGGCCACGTTGACGATGGCACCCTTGCCCACGTCGGCGATGGCGGGGAGCTCGGCCTGCATGCACAGAAAGGTGCCGGTCAGGTTGACGCCCACCGTGCGTTGCCAGTCCTCGAGGGATTGCTCGATGAGCGGCTTGTAGGTACCGGAGGTGCCGGCATTGTTCACGGCCACGTCGAGGCGACCGAACTCCTCCTCCACGGCCGCCACCATGGCGTTCACCTGATCGGGGTTGGCCACATCGGTCTGCACGAACCGGGCCCGGCCCCCGATGGCCTCGATGGCCGCCACCACCAGATCTCCGTGGGAACGCTCGAGATCGGCCACCATGACGGCCGCACCTTCCCGTGCCAGTTGCAGCGCGGTGGCCCGGCCGATGCCAGAGGCGCCTCCGGTCACGAGCGCGACCTGCCCTTCGAACGCTCTCATTCCGTGACCATCACGCCGTCGGGCCATCCATCGTGACCAGCGGCTCCTCGGTGATCATCCACACGAGGTTGTCGCGATCCAAGAACCGCTTCTCGTCCGGCTCGATCAATTCCGCGTATTTCGGCTCCGCGCAAAACGCCAGGAAGGCATCCACCGACTCCAACCACTGGATGGTGATGCCGTCGTAGCCCGGGGTTCCGCACCACTCGGGCTGGGGGATGCGGCGGTGCTGTTCGTAGCGCACGATGTGGCGGGCCAACTCCGGCGTGGAGCGGATGAGCGGACCGTGATTGCCCTCCCAGTGCGCGTAGAACTCCTCGAGGGACATGCCCTCCCGGCGCTTCAAGAAGCACACCAGCTTGACCATCAGGACTCCTCGGCTTGCATCTTGGGTGGGTCGGGTTGGGGCAGAGCGGGTTCGCTCGCCGGCACGATCAGTTCAGATATTCGCCGCAGTTCACCGGCAGGCTCTGGCCGGTGACGGCCTTGGCCAGCGGCGAGGCGAAGAAGACCACCGCGCCAGCGATCTCCGCCGAGGACGGGAGGTACTTCAGGCAATTCTTGTCAGCGAACTCGTCGTAGACCACCTGGAACTCGACGCCTCGCTCCTCGGCGATGCGGTTGATGTACCACTCGACCGACTTGCCCCAGATGTAGCTGGGGTGGATCCCGTTGACCCGCACGCCGTGACGGCCGAGCTCCCGGGCCAGGGTCTTGGTCGCCGTGGCCAGCGCCGCCTTCGACGTCGAGTAGGCGCCGAACGTCTCGTCGGTGACCTGCCCCGACTGGCTGTTGATCATGATGATCCGGCTGTCGTCTTGTTCCTTGAGGTACGGCACCACCGCCTGCGTGAGCTGCAACGTGCCGAAGAGGTTGACGTTCATCGTGTCGCGCCAGGCGTCGAGATCACTGTCCTCGAACAACGAGTAGGTGCCGTCGCTGAAGGCGTTGTTGACCAGGATGTCGACCCGGCCCAACTCGTCGCGGGCGGTACGGGCCAGGCGCTCGCAGTCGTCGCGTTTGGTGATGTCGGTTTGCACCCACACCGCCCGTCGGCCCAGCGCCTCGACCTCGCCGGCCACCTTGATGAGACCCCGGTCGCGGCGGGCGCCCATGGCGATGTCGGCGCCTTCGCGAGCCAGGGCCAGGGTGATGTCGCGGCCCATCCCGGGACCGATGCCCGACACGATGGCGACCTTTCCTTCCAACAACATGCGAGCTCTCCTGGTTCAGTCGTTGAGGAGCGGGGCCACGTCGGTCCCGAATCGATCGATCTGGTCACACAGTTCGCTCGCCGAGCGCGAGCGGAACCGGATCTGTAGCTGATTGACGCCGATGCCGCGATAGCGCCGCAGGCGTTCGGCCATCGGCTCGGGCTCGCCGGTCAGGTGGAACGGGGATGTCTCGAACCACGGCTCGCCCAGGAACAGGATCTCGGCGTTCACCCCCACGGCGAAGGGACGCTCGGCCCGACCGTTGGCTTGGCGCCGCTCGGCCAGCCCGGCGATGGCCCGCTTCATGCCGCCTTCGGGTGGGCCTTGGGGCAGCCAGCCGTCGCCGAGGTCGGCGGCGCGGCGTAGCGCCGGCCTGGACGAGCCCCCGACCCAGATGGGCGGGCCCTCGGGCTGTGGTCCTCGGGGCCGCAACCCGGCATCGGCCACCCGATAGCTGTCCGTCGTCACGGTCGGGTACTCGTCGGCGAACGCGGCCCGCACGACCTCGATGGACTCGTCGAGCAGGCGGCCACGATCGGCGAAGCTCACCCCCAGCAGGTCGAACTCGGCCTCGACGTGACCGGCACCGACCCCGAGGATGGCCCGACCGCCACTCAGCTCGTCCAGGGTGAGGAAGGCTTTGGCGGCCATCAGCGGGTGACGGTAGGGCAACACGTAGACGTGGCTAAGGAGATGGGTGTGCTCAGTCACCGCGGCCAGGTAGCCGAGGGTGGCGATGGTGTCCCACCACGACGTGTTCATCTTCTCGTCGAGTGGGCGCGGGATGGCAACGTGATCGCAGACGGCCACATAGTGGAACCCGCTGCGATCGGCGGCCCGAGCGATGTCGGCCAGCTCAGTGGTGCCCGCGGCGGACTCCCACGGCTCCGCGTAGATCGTGCTCTGCGACTGCACGGGCAGTTGCATGCCGTACACGAGCTTCCCCTCGGGGATCGGCCCCGGCATCGCATCCTCCCCCTGTTGCGTTCTCTCGTTGATTCTAGAACACGTTCTAGTCCGGCGCCTATCGAACCCTCCCCCACGGCCACCTTCCCCGTCTACCGTGGGGCCATGCTGGCCAGTGCGATGAGCGGCCTGACCACCGCCACCGGCTCGACGTCGGGTGGAGCCATCGCCGTGGCGGTCGTCGCCGTGGCCCTTATCGTCGCCGTCCTGCTCTGGCTGTTCTTCCGTCGAGGTTCGATCGCCGACCGGGCCCGCACCGACGACCGCCAGAACCAGGACGAGTCAGGAGATGAAGCGCTGGGCGAATGACTCGAGTTGGCCCCGCACCACGTCGAGGTCGCCGTCGCGGGTGGACAGGACCATGCGGGTGGCCCCAAACTGCTCGGCCTTGGCGATGGCCTCAGCGTCCACGCTGTCGAGGAGGCCCCCGAGCGACAACTCGATGGCCTCGGGATCACGGCCTTCGTTGACCGCGGTCTCCCACACCAGGCGCAGGCGCTCGGTCAGCATCTCGTCGTCGAGTCCCAGCGGTTGGAAGCCGTCGCCCAACCGACCGGCGCGGCGAGCCGCGGCGGGCGAGTGGCCACCGATGTGAATGGGTACGCCGGCCACCTGCACGGTGCGGGGCCGGGAGATCATGCCGTCGAAGCGAATGTGGCGACCGTGGAAATTGGCCACATCCGACGCCCAAATCAACCGCAAGGCCTGGATCAACTCGTCGGTGCGGGCCCCTCGGGTTTCGAAGTCGATGCCCACGGATTCCAACTCCTCGCGCATCCATCCCACGCCGATGCCGAGACGAAGCCGGCCACCGGACAACACATCGATGGTGGCCAGCCGTTTGGCCAGCGGCAGGGCCTGATACTCGGGCAGCACGAGCACGCCGGTGGCCAAGACGATGCGGCTCGTGTGGGCGGCGAGGAACGCCAACAGGTCGAGCGGGTCGGGGATGGGGCAGTCGTCGGGGAGCGGCATGCGGCCACCCTTGGCGTAGGGATAGGCCGCGGCGTAGCCCTCCTTCACGGCCACGTGCTCGACCACGTACAACGATTCGAAGCCGCAGTCTTCGACGGCGCGGGCGAAGCCCACGATCCACTCGGGATCGGCGACCACGCCGGATCGATAGGGAGGGAGGACGCCGAACAGCACGGGAGCGGTGGCTCAGCTACCGGATGGGGGCTTCTGGCCGGTCACGGTGGTGAACACGATGCGGGCCATGCTGCGACGGGTGTCGTCGGTGCGGATACCCCAGAACTCGAAGCCGTAGCGGTGGGCGGCCACATGGGCGAGCATGGCCACGAGCACACCGGCGGCCGCCATGGGATCGACCTCGGCGGGGTGCCGCCCGTCCTTTTGCAGCCGAGCGATGACATCGGCCAGCGCCACCACCACTTCGTTGAGCAGGCGGGTACGGATGTTGCGAAAGCGCTGATCGCCCTCCTCGGTCGCCAGGTCAACGACGCGCATGACCGAGCGGTGATCCTCCCAGAAGCCCATGAATCCGTCGACCAGAGCTTCGGCCGTTCCGTAGCCGTGGCGGCCCTTCCAGCTGCCGTCGTGCACGATCGCGGTGAGCGCCGAACCCTCGAGTGCCATCTCCTCGGCCAGCACCAAGATGGCCGACTCGACCTCGGGAAAGTACTGGTAGAAGGTGGCCGGAGACGTCCCCGCACCGCGGGCGATGTCGACCACCTTGAGGTCGCGGTAGTTGCTGGTCTGCAACATCTCGGCGGTGCGTTCCAACAGGCGTTGGCGCGTCGCCCGGCCCCGCCGACCGGGTACTCGACCGTCGGCGGCGCGCAGCTCATCGTCGTCGGGGTCTCCGGCCGCGGCGAGCGTCGCCGCATCAGCGCTGGTGGGCGGAGGCGTCATCGAGTGGAGGTTACTCTCCGGGCCATGACACCTCGGGCCCACTCCTCGAAAGCACAGGCCGCCGCCCGATCGAGGGCGACGGCGCGCGATCTGCCCAAGCTGCTGGTGCTCGTCGTGGTCACCCTGGTGCTGCTCGCCGGCTGCTCATCCTCGGCTCCGTCGACCGCCACACCCGAGCCCACCGCCACTTCCATTTCTACCGCCGGCACCGATCCCGCGGTGACGAACCCGCACGAGGCCACCACGGGCACTTTGCCCGAGGGCACCGCCACGATCGACAAGGCGGAACTGCCCGTGGGCACCGTGCTGGTGGATGGCACCGGATTCGTCCTCTACACCCTGGTCACCGACGGCGGCGGCGCCTCCCCGTGCGTCGACGCCTGCGCCAAGGCCTGGCCCCCGCTGACCGGCACGGGCATCGCCGTGGCTGACGGTGTGCCGGTCACGCCCGGCAAATTCACGCTGGTCAAACGCCCGGACGGCACGAGCCAGGCGGCCGTTAACGGGCACCCGCTCTATCGCTATTCGGGCGACACCCAACAAGGCCAGGCCGGCGGACAAGGCATCGGCGGCGTCTGGTTCGTGGTCGGCCTCGACGGCAACCCCATCAAACCCTGACGCTAGGTGGGGACCGACCAGGCGGCGACCACTTCATCGGTGGTGGGCAGCGTGGCCAGCAGCGAGATGGTGTGATCGAGTACCTGGTCGGCATAAGCCTCAGGGATGCCCGCCACCGCGTCACGGGGCATGACGAATTGGTAGCCGTGGTTCACCGCGTCCATCGAGAAGTTGAGCATGGCGACGTTGACCGAGACCCCGACACCCACGATCGTGGTCACGCCCAAGTTACGCAGCACGGCGTCGAGGTCGGTGCCGCCCATCGGCCCGAGCCCATGCAGGCGCGAGAGCACGAGATCCTCCGGCTCCACGCCGATCTCGGGGATGACTTCGACCGCGTCGGTCCCCGGCCGTAGGGGCACGCCGGTCTTGACCATGCCCACGAACAATCGCGCGTTGGCGTTTGAGCCCTTCCCGTCGTCGCGGCGCATGGCCACGCAGTGGATGACGGGCACGCCGACAGCGCGAGCGGCGCGCACCAGCCGAGCGATGTTGGGAACCGCGACACGGTGGGCGATCTCCGCCAACTGGGGCAGCGCCGCATTCGCGCCGATCACCGCTCCCTGACATTCTTGGGTGACGATGGCGGTGTGCTCGGGGTGGATCAGCTCGGTCAGATCAATGGGCACAAGATCTCCTCGGTCAGCCGTCCGGGTCGGCGTTGCGCACTCGGGGCAGCACCTGGTCGACGTAGAGCTCCAGGGACTCCCATCCGTAGGCGGCGGGGGTGGCTCCACAGAGCGGATGATGGGTCATCGCTCCGAACGGACCGATCTCGCCGGCGATGGCCACGCACTCGTCCGGTGTGAGCACCTGGTACACGCCCTCGGCTCGCAACTCCTCGACCGTGGTGGCATCGGCCTTGACGTGAGACTGCTGTCCCTCGGGCTGCCATTGCCGATACGTCACCGCGTCGTGCAACAGATAGGTGCCGATCTGGCTCCATGTGCGGTCGGGATCCTCGGACACGAACAAGGTGCCGGGGCCAGCGGGGCGCCCAACGAAGCCCATCGTCGTGCCCAGACGCTCACACTCGGCCTTGTAGATCCGGTAGAGCTCCGGGTCATCGATGGACGGGAACATGGAGAAGCCGAGGCGGGCGGCGCGCTTGGCGGCCGCCGGCCCCCCACCGCCGATCATGATGGTGGGGTGCGGCCGCTGCACCGGGCGGGGGGTCACCTGCACGGTGTGGCCCCGGTACTCGAAGGGCTCCCCGGTCCACGCCAGGAGCATGGTGTCGATGCACTCGTCGAGGAGGCGCCCTCGTCGATTCCATTCCTTGCCCAGCAGCTCGTACTCGATGGGGCGATAGCCGAGGCCGGTCACGATAGAGAGGCGGCCGTTGCTGACGAGGTCGAGGACGGCCAGGTCTTCGGCCAGACGAATGGGATCGTGCAAGGGCATGAGCAGGGCGGAGATCCAGAGGCTGATGCGGCCGGTGCGGGCCGCCATGGCCGCGGCCAGGATCAACGGCGAGGGTAGGTAGCCGTCGGCCGAGGCGTGGTGCTCGGACAAGGTGAGCATGTCGAAGCCCTTGGCGTCGGCCCATTCCCCCATCTCGAGGCTGGCGTCGTAGAGCTTCTGGGCCTCGGCTGGTTCGAGGCCCGGGGCCCGCATGTCGAAACGGATGATCGAGAGCGCCATAGAACACGTTCTAGTTCTTGGGGCCCGCGCGCGCCATCACGACCACTCGACACCCTCCCGGCATCCTCCCGAACCGGCGTAGGCAACGGGCGCCCTGGCGCCCGTTGCTGACGCCGGTTCGGATGGGAGGGCCCGTCGGGGTGATGGGGCCGATGGATTGACGGATTTCCGATTTGGCGGGTGGAGGGGCGAGAATCTTCGCCTTCCGACGAGCCGGGCCCTTTAGCCCGAGTTCCCAGCGATCCAGGGGGATCACATGCCCGAAGCCGTCATCGTCTCGACCGCCCGCAGCCCGATCGGGCGTGCCGCCAAGGGATCACTCGTCGACCTCCGCCCCGACGACCTGGGCGCCACCATCGTCAACGCCGCCCTCGAGAAGATCCCCGCCCTTGACCGCAACCTGGTCGAGGACCTCATCATGGGCAGCGGTCAGCCCGGTGGGGAAGCTGGCTACAACCTTGGACGCATGGTCGCCCTGCTGGCCGACATGCCCAACGTTCCCGGCGTGACGGTCAACCGCTACTGCTCGTCGTCGCTGCAAACCATCCGCATGGCCGCCCACGCCATCAAGGCCGGCGAGGGTGACATCTTCATCGCTGCCGGCGTCGAGACCGTGAGCCGCTACATGAACGGCGCCGCCGACACCGGCCCCCACAACGTGCGCTTCGCCGACGGTGAGGCCCGCACCGCGACCCGCACCGCTGGCGGGCAGGGTGACTGGGCGCCGCTCGAGGGCCTGCCCGACGCCTACATCGCCATGGGCCAGACCGCCGAGAACGTGGCCGAGTTCGAAAACGTGTCGCGCCAGGAGATGGACGAGTTCGCCGCCCAGAGCCAGCAACGCGCAACCGCCGCACTCGAGCGCGGCTTCTTCGACCGGGAGATCACTCCGGTGACCACGCCCGACGGCACCGTCGTCACCAAAGATGACGGCATCCGCCCCGGCACCACCTACGAGGGCCTCGCCGGCTTGAAGCCCGTGTTCCGTCCTGACGGCAGGATCACCGCCGGCAACGCCTGCCCGCTGAACGATGGCGCCGCCGCGGTCGTCGTCATGAGCGACACCCGCGCCGCCGAGCTCGGCCTGAAGCCGCTGGCCCGCATCATCTCCAGCGGGGTAACCGGCCTCAACCCCGAGATCATGGGCATGGGCCCGGTCGAGGCCTGCCGCATGGCCATGGCTCGCGCCGGAATGACCATTGACGACATCGACCTCGTCGAGATCAATGAGGCCTTCGCCGCCCAGGTGATCCCGTCGGCGAAGCACCTCGGCATCTCGTGGGACAAGCTCAACGTCAACGGTGGCGGCATCGCGCTGGGTCACCCCTTCGGCATGACCGGGGCCCGGATCATGACCACGCTGATCAACGGCCTCGACGATGCCGACAAGACCATCGGCATGGAAAGCATGTGCGTCGGTGGTGGCCAGGGCATGGCCATGATCATCGAACGCTTGTAGGAGCGCGATGGTTCTTCCGCGCACGGCGCTGGTCACCGGGGTGAGCAGGCGGGCCGGCATCGGGTTCGCCGTGTGCCGGCGGCTGCTGACCGACGGTGTGGCCGTCGTTGGTCACGGCTGGGGAGCCCATGACCGCCAGCAACCCTGGGGTGGCGATGCCGCCGATGAGGTGTCCGCCGAGCTGGAAGCGCTCGGCCGGTTCCATTACGTCGAGGGTGACCTGGCCCTGGCCGAGGAGCCGGCCGTCGTCGTCGCCCGGGCCGTGGACCTGGTCGGTCCCCTCGACGCGCTCGTCGCCAACCACGCCCGCAGTTCGGCCATGACGCTGACCGAGACCACCGCCGCCGAGCTTGACGCGTCATGGGCCGTGAACGTCCGGTCCACGCTGCTGCTGGTGCAGGCCTTCGCGGCCAAACAGACGCCCGGCCGACCGGGGCGCGTCTTGCTCTTCACGTCCGGCCAGCACCTTGCGGCCATGGCCTCCGAAGTTCCCTACGCCATCACCAAGGGAGCTATCCAGCAGATGACGCTGACGCTCTCCGACGCGCTCATCGACCAGGGCATCACCGTGAACGCCATCAACCCGGGACCGGTCGACACCGGGTGGGCTACCCCCGAGTTGGCCGAGCAGGTGGGCCGGGCCCTCCCCCGCGGCCGGTGGACGACGCCGGCCGAGGTGGCCGAAGTGGTGGCCTGGCTCATCAGCGACGACGCCGCGCTGATCACCGGTCAGACCATCAACACCGAAGCCGGATTCCGGCGCGGGGTTCGCTGAGCGGCCAGACGCGTGGCGTGGCGGCGCGCTCAGGAAGCGCCGTAGACCGGCGTCGGGGCAGGGCTCTCGCGCAGCAGGTCGCGCACCACGGCGCCAATCTCGTCAGGCTCCCAACGGGCCCCCTTGTCGAACGCCGGACCGTGCTGCCAGCCGTCGGCCACGCTGATCTTGCCGCCCTCGACTTCGAACACCCGCCCGGTGACATCAGCCGACTCCGGCGACCCTAGCCACACCACGAAGGGCGCCACATTCTCCGGGGCCATGGCGTCGAACGCCCCCTCCTCGGGGGCCGCCATCGTCTGAGCGAAAACCTCCTCGGTCATGCGGGTCCGGGCCGCGGGGGCAATGGCGTTGGCCGTCACCCCGTAGCGGGCGAACTCCGCCGCCTCGACCAGGGTGAGAGCGGCGATGGCGGCCTTGGCCGCCGAATAGTTGCCCTGGCCGACACTGCCCATGAGCCCGGCCCCCGAGCTGGTGTTGATGATGCGAGCGTCAACCACATCGCCCGCCTTGGAACGGTCCCGCCAATGGGCGACGGCATGACGGGTCGGGGCGAAATGGCCTTTGAGGTGCACGCGCATCACCGCGTCCCATTCCTCCTCCGAGCAGTTGGCCAACATCCGGTCGCGCAGGAACCCGGCGTTGTTGACCAGCACGTCGAGACGCCCGAACGCCTCGATCGCGGTCGCCACCAGACCCTCGGCCTGGGCCCAGTCCGCCACATCGGCGCCGTTGGCCACGGCCTCTCCGCCCGTGGCTCGGATGATCTCGACCACCTCGCCCGCCGGCCCCGTCGATCCACCGCTCCCGTCCATCTCGGCGCCGACGTCGTTGACCACGACCCTGGCTCCCTGGCGGGCGAACTCGAGGGCGTGGCCCCGGCCGATCCCCCGCCCCGCCCCAGTCACGATCACGACTCGTCCCTCACAGATGCCCATCAGCCGATCATCGACGCAAACCTGACGGGTCGTCAAAAACGGAGTTGTCGGAGCGGTAGCGTCTCGGGCGTGCGTCACGGGATCACCATCTTCGCCACCGATCAGTCGATGGACGTCGTCGCCCTCGCTCGCGAGGTCGAGGCCCGGGGTTTCGACTCGCTCTATCTGCCCGAACACACCCACATCCCGGTGAGCCGCCGCACTCCCCCGCCCACCGGCGAGCCTGAGCTGCCCGAGAACTACAAGCGCACCCTCGACCCCCTCGTGGCCCTCGCCGCGGCGGCTCACCGGGATGTGGGTGTGACGCTGGGGACCGGCATCGCCCTGCCCGCCCAGCGGGAACCGATCGTCACGGCCAAGGCCCTGGCCACGCTCGACCTGCTGGCTCCCGGGCGCATCGTGTTCGGGGTGGGATTCGGCTGGAACGAGGACGAGTTGGCCGACCACGGGGTGGCTATGGCCGACCGCCGAGCCGTGACCCGCGAGCACGTGCTGGCCATGCAGGCCCTGTGGGGTGACGACGTGGCCGGCTTCGAGGGCGAGCATGTGTCGATCGCCCCCAGCTGGTCGTGGCCCAAGCCGGCGTCGGGTGGCGTGCCCGTACTCATCGGCGGAGGCGCGGGACCCAAGTTGTTCGCCCACATCGCCGAGTATGCCCAGGGGTGGATCCCCGTCGGCGGCGCCGGTCTGGCCACGTCGATCCCCGAGCTGCAGCGGGTGGTGGCCGAAGCCGGGCGGGATCCATCGACGCTTCACATCGTGCCCTTCGGCTCGCTTCCCGACCCCGGCAAGCTGGAGCACTTCGCCACTATCGGTGTGACCGAATGCGTCTTCCGCGTGCCGTCAGCCGGGGCCGACGTCGTGCTGCCCATCCTCGACCGCTGGGCCGAGCTCATCGCCTGAGCTCCCGCCGATGGGGCGGTCTCGCGCTCAGTGCAGCGTGCGGTGCTCGCGGCACAGGGCCACGTACTGCTCGATGCGCTTGGCCCGCGTCTCGGGACGCTTGGCATCCTGCACCCGGTAAAGGATGGCGTAGCGGTTGGCGCCCGTGAGCGTCGCGAAGAACGCGGCGGCCCCCGGGTCGGCGTCGAGGGCGGCCCGCAGGTCGTCGGGCACCTCGGCCGTCGCTTGGCCGGCGTAGGCCGCGTCCCATCGTCCGTCGGCCTGGGCCAGCTCCACCTGACGGAGGCCGGCCGGCCGCATGAGCCCCTCGCCGATCAGCGCCACGGCCTTGTCCCGGTTGAGGCGCGACCACCGGCTGCGAGGTGCCCGCGGGGTGAACCGCTGGAGCCAGACGTGCTGGTCCCGGGCCGCCTTCTGGCCGTCAATCCAGCCGTAGCGCAGGGCGCCGTCGAGCGCCTCGGCGTAGGTGACCGACGGCGTCGGGGCCCCCTTCTTGGCGATCACCAGCCATACGCCGGGCGAGCGGTCGTGCTCGGCGTCCAACCACGCCAGCCAGTCGGCGGCCGAGGCGAACGAGACGGTGGCCAGATCTTTCGCGATCACGCCAGTCAACCAGGCGAGGGGTCAGGCCACGCGGGCCCGGGCCCCGGCCACGGAAACGACATCCCCGCGACGCAGTTGGCGGCCGCGCCGAGTCTCGACCTCGCCGTTGACCTGGACTGCGCCGCCCTGGATCACCGGCTTGGCGTCCGCGCCGGAGTCCACCAGGTTGGCCAGCTTCAGAAACTGACCGAGGCGGATCATCTCGTCGCGGATGGAAACGTCCTGCATCAGGGGACCGGGTTCTCCGGCACGGCAGGGACATAGGTCCCTACGATCCACAAATTGCCCTCGGGGTCGCGCACCACGAACTGATGGCTCCCGAACGGCGTGTCTCCCAGCGGGACCACGATGTCGGCGCCATGGGCCTGAGCCCGGGCGTGGATGGCATCCACGGCGACGTCAGACTCGGCGGCCAGGCACACGCTGGAGGGGCCCAGGTCCCACGGATCGGATTCGTCGCTGGAGCCCACGAATACGAAGTGACCGCGCCACGCCAACTCGGCGTGCATGACGGTGCCGTCCTCATCGGGGACCACGAGCGTGGGCATCAAACCCAACACATCGGTCAGCCAGGTGATGCCCGCTTTGGCATCGGCATAGGAGACCTCGGGCGTCACGAATGGACCACCGGTGGACGCCGCACCGGTCACGATGCGGCCTGCGTGAGCGAGAGGAGATTGCCGTCAGGATCTTTGAACCACACGACCCGATCTCCGCCGGGCGTCTGCCAAACACCCAGGTCGTCTTGGTCCATCCCGGCGAAGCGCTCGAAGCTGACGCCGCGCGCGCTCAGCTCCGTCACCTCGGCGCCGATGTCGGCGACGGTCCACCCCAGCGCGGTGAAGGGGTGCGGCGTCAATTCGTCGACTTTGGTGACTCGCAACGTCGTTCCCGCCACGTTGAAGACATCGGCAAAGGGGTTAGAGTCGACGAGGTCGAGCCCCAGCACGTCGGCGTAGAACGCCCGCGATCGCGCCATGTCCACTGACGGAATGAATGCCACGAGCGGCGCTGATTCAAGCATGGCTTCCCCGATCGCAAAGGGCGAGGGGAGCCCTCGCCGCTCCGGAGCCTAGAGCGCAGGATCGAGGTGCAGGCGGGCCAGGCGAAGATCCCGCAAGCGGCCCAACTCGGCACGCATCGGGTGCCGGTGCCCCTGGAGGTACAGCCGGCCCTCGGGGTCGGCCTCGAGGTTCGCCACCCATTGTGAGTTGGCTCGGATCGTGGACACGAGCACGGTGTCACCCAGTCGCGCCGCCAGTAGTGGGACCCGCCGGGTCCGGCCGCTGGCCCGACCGGTGGTCTCCATGATCACGGGCCCGACACCGACCGGCCATGGATTCCCCACCCCGGCGCGGACCAGAGGCTCGACCACCCGATTGAGGGCGCGAAAACCGCGACGAGTGAACATTTCGGTGACCGAGGACATACCGGTGAGAACCAGGGGTCAAACGGTGGTGTTCCCGAGGTGACGAATGACCGCCCTGGTCCCGCGCCCGCGCTCGTGGCGAGTATGTTGCGCCCTCCGGCGGCACGTCCACGCGCCGCAACCGCGCCGGGGGCGATGTGACCACGAGCACGACCGCGACCCCGACGTTCAGCCGGCAGCTGGTGGCCCGCGTCGACGAACATCTGACCACGACGTTTCTACGCCGAGCCCATGGGCGACTCCATCGCAAGGCGGTGGTGGTGGGGGCGTGGTATCTCGCCTCGTACGTACTGGTCCTGTTCACGCGCGGTTGGCTGCTTGGCTCGATCGCCTGTGTGTCCCTCGCCCTGTCGATCGGCGCCGTGGGATTCAACATCCAACACGACGCCAACCACAACGCGTTCTTCCGAACCCACGGAAGGCGACGACTCTCCACTGCCAATCGGATCGCGGGTCTTTCGCTCAACGCCATCGGGGGCAACTCGACGCGATGGATCGAAGGGCATGTGCGCCAGCACCACGTGTCCACCAACATCGTCGGCAAGGACTACGACATCGAGCTACCTCCCTTCGCTCGACTGGCGCCCACCCAGCGGCACCGCCCGTGGCATGTCTTCCAGCACGTCTACGTCTGGATGCTCTACGGATTCACCACGGTGTCGATCATCGTCGGCGATGTGGTGAGCACCGTGCAGGAGTCAGTCTCCGGCGACCGACGCGGGCGATCGCCAAGCGTGGTCGACTACGTGGTCCTGATCGGATCGAAGGGCGTCTTCGTCGTCGTGATGGTGGTCATTCCCCTGCTCATGCACCCCTGGTGGGTAGTCGTGCTCGGTGCGGGAGTCGTGCTGGGCCTGTCGGGCTTCATCCTGGGGACGGTCTTTCAACTCGCACACGCCGTCGAGGAAGCCAGTTTCGCCGACTCCGACGCTCCCTCTTCTGCCCGCTGGCACGAGTGGCAGGTACTCACCAGCGTCGACTTCTGTCACGGCCCCGGACCGGTCGCCCGGGCCGTCACCTGGTACACCGGCGGGCTCAACTTCCAGACCGAACATCACCTGTTTCCGAGTGTTCCCCACACTGCCTACCCCGCCATCTCACCGATCGTGGCGGAGACGTGTGCGCAGTTCGGGATCCGGTACCACGTGCAGCCCACGTTGCGGGCCGCTCTCAGGTCCCACTACCGCCACGTGCGGGGAATGGGCCGACCTACAAGCGCTCGATGATGGTCACGTTGGCTTGTCCTCCGCCCTCACACATGGTCTGCATGCCGTAGCGGCCGCCGGTGCGTTCGAGTTCGTTCAGCAGGGTCGTCATGAGTCGTACGCCGGTTGCCCCGAGGGGGTGGCCAAGGGCGATGGCGCCACCGTTCACGTTCACCTTGGCCAGATCGGCGCCCGTCTCCTTTTGCCAAGCCAGCACCACCGAAGCGAACGCCTCGTTGATCTCGACGAGATCGATGTCGTCCATGGTCATGCCCGACTTGTTCAGGGCGTACTCGGTGGCGGGGATCGGCGCCGACAGCATGAACACGGGATCGCCACCGCGCACACTGAGGTGATGGATGCGGGCCCGAGGCGACAGGCCGTGGTCCTTCACCGCCTGCTCGCTGGCGATGAGCATGGCCGCCCCGGCGTCGCTGATCTGGCTCGACACCGCCGCGGTGATGCGGCCGTCAGGGCGGATGGTCTTGAGCGTGGCCATCTTCTCCAGGCTCGTCTCCCGCCGGAAGCCCTCGTCCGCGGTCACGCCCTCGAAGGCGGCGATCTCGTTGTCGAATCGTCCCTCGTCGGTGGCCTGCGCCGCCCGGCGATGACTTTCGAGGGCGAACACCTCCATGTCCTCACGAGTGATGCCCCACTTCTCGGCGATGAGGTCCGCCCCCCGGAACTGGCTGATCTCCTGATCGCCGTAGCGGGCGTTCCACCCCTTCGAACCGCTGAAGATGTGCGGGACATCCATGCCTTCGGTCACCGTCATGGCCGACGAGATCGGAATCATGGACATGTTCTGAACGCCGCCGGCGACGATCAGATCCGACGTGCCACTCATCACCGCCTGGGCCGCGAAGTGCACGGCCTGTTGCGATGACCCGCATTGACGGTCAATGGTCGTGCCCGGAACTTCCTCGGGAAGACCGGCCGCCAGCCACGACGTCCGGGCGATGTCGCCGGCCTGCGGGCCGATGGTGTCGAGGCACCCGAAGATGACGTCCTCGACCGCTGCCGGGTCGACGCCGGTGCGTTCCATGAGCTGCTGCAAAGGGAAGGCGCCGAGGTCGGCGGGGTGGACCTGGCTCAGCCCGCCTCCCCGCTTGCCCACTGCGGTGCGGACCGTGTCGATGATGTATGCCTCAGCCATGGCGGCTCTCCTCGGGGTGTGATCGTCCATCGGAACTCTCGGGTGGACCGAGTACGAACTCGGCCACCCTACGGCGATGGAAGGATGCATCCCCCCACGCCGCTGACAGGGCCCACACCCGCTTCAGATACAGGTGGAGGTCGTATTCGACGGTGTAGCCGATGGCGCCGTGACATTGCAGGGCCTGGCGGCCGACGAAGGTGGCGGCGTCGCTGGCGGCCGCTTTGGCGTGAGACGCGGCCCGACTGGCATCGGGGTCGCCCGTGGCCAGCGCCCACGCCGCGCCATAGACGACCGGTCGAGCGAATTCGAGCCGCAGGAGAGCGTCGGCCAGGTGGTGCTTCACCGCCTGGAACGAGCCGATGGGAACACCGAATTGACGCCGCTCCTGTACGTACGTGACCGTCAGGTCAACCATGCGCTGCCCGAGCCCGAGCAGCTGGGCCGCCGTCGCCACCGCCCCACGATCGCGGGCTCGGTCCCGCGCCTGGGCGGCCGCGGGACCGTCGGCCAAGACGATGGCATCGTCGGCGTGCCACTCGGCGCGGAAGAGGCGACGGCTGCCATCCACCGATGGCTGGCGCTCGAGCTGAAGGGCGGCGCCGGGTACCGCCACCAGCGCGTCGCCCTGCTCGGCGAGCACAAAGGCGGCCGAGTCGGCATTGGCCAGCAGGGGACCGCCGAGCTGCGTCGTCACCACCGAAGCGCCGCCGACCAGGGCCGGCACCCAATCGTCACAGAACTGGCGGGGAGCAACCTCGGAGATCAACGGGATGGCGACAGCGGCGGTCTCGACGATGGGGTCGGACAAGCCGGCCCGACCGGTCTCCTCCAACAACAAGACGAGGTCCAACTCGCGGAGGCCAAGACCCCCATAGACCTCGGGGGCCTGCACGCCCAGGACACCCATGTCCCCCAGCAACTGCCACAGCGGCGCGAGACGGCCCGTCTCGGACGACCACGCGGCGCGCATCTGTTCGGGAGTGCACTCGTTGTCGAGGAGATCACGCACCGTGTCGCGAAACAACAACTGGTCATCAGTGAAGGCAAAGCGCATGTCGGCCCTATTTCCTCGGCAGGCCGAGCACGCGCTCGGCGATGACGTTGCGCTGGATCTCGTTGGTGCCGGCATAGATCGGCCCCGACAACGAGAACTGATAGCCCTTCATCCAGGCGCCGCCGTCAATGGCCTCGGAGGCACCGCCCTCGAGCTCGGCCAGGGGGCCGAGCAGATCAAGGGCGGCTTCGTGCAGACGCACATCCAGTTCCGACCACCAGACCTTGTTGAGGCTGGAGCGCGCCCCCAACGACCGGCCCTCCACCATGTCGGTGACATCGCGCAAGGTGAACAGGCGGTATGCCTCGGCATCCATCCACGCCTGGGCCACCGCATCGCGCATCCGGGGATCGGAGACCCGAGCCCCCTGGCGGTGATACAGATCGATGAGCCGATCGCAGGCGGCGGTGAACCGACCGGGACTGCGCAGCGTGAGACCTCGCTCCGACGAGGTGGTGGCCATGGCCACTCCCCAGCCTTCGTTGACCCCACCCAGGACATCGGCGTCGGGGACGAACACATCCTCGAAGAACACCTCGGCAAAGCCTTCGTCGCCATCGAGGCGACCGACACCTCGCAGCGTGACCCCCTCCGCATCGAGGGGGATGAGCAGGTAGGACATCCCCCGATGCCGCTCGGCGTCGGGATCAGTGCGGAACAGCCCGAAGAGGTGGGTACAGAACGCGCCCCGGGTGGTCCAGGTCTTCTGACCGGTCACCCGCCAGCCACCGTGGACGTCGTCACGCACGGCCCGGCTCTTGATGCCGGCCAGGTCACTCCCGGCGTCGGGTTCGCTCCAGCCCTGACACCACAGATCCTCAGCCGACGCCATGCGACCGAGGATGCGGTCCTGCTGCTCGGGGGTGCCGAACTCGAACACCGTCGGGGCCAGCAGGAAGATGCCGTTCTGGGTGACCCGCTGGGGCGCTCCTACGCGGTAGTACTCCTCCTCGAAGATGAGCCATTCCCACAGTGATGCGTCCCTCCCGCCGTAGCGCTCGGGCCACGAGACCACCGACCAGCGAGCCTCGAAGAGCTCCCGTTCCCAATCGAGATGGCGGGCAAACCCCTCGGCCGTGTCGCCCGACGGGAGCGCCTCGGCCGGAACATGGGCTTCCAGCCAGGCGCGAGCGTCCGCCCGGAACGACTCCTCGGCGGGGGTGAAGGTCAGGTCCATCGGCGGCAAGCCTGACGCACCGTCAGATTCCTGGCAAGATCGCCGAACGGCTCCCGAGGGGCGATCGAATACTTGATCGAGTACTTCAGGGCACCTTCAGGTTGGGTTCAGCTTCACGCCAAGTCGACGGGTCAAGGTGTGCTCACCCGGGCGGGCAGGCCCCGGGAGCTCGAAGGGAGATCCATTGATGGTCCGACGCGTGATGGTCGTGGTGGCACTGGTGATGGGGGCGTTGATCGCCGGACCGACGGCGGTGGCTGGAGCTAGCCCCGCCGCCCTTACGTGCCCGGATGGCAATGTGGCGATGGTGGTCAGCGCCGATGCCGTGCTCACCCATGACCTCTCCTGCTCGGGATCGTCGGTCGAGTGGGATCTCGCCCCGGGAGTCATCGTGGATCTCGGCGGCCACCGGCTCACCGTCGAGTCCGGTGGGCGGTGCTCGGTGGGCTATCCCGGCTGCACGTTCGAGGTGGGCTCGGGCACCCTGCGCAACGGCCGCCTGGAGGGGGTAGACGTCAACGTTGGCGATGGCCATGCCAGCCGCCTCGGCGTCCGCAACGGTCTGGCCGAGGTGACGAGGTCGGGTGAGCTCACCCGCAGCGTCATCGACGGCGGTCAGGTCGTCATCGAGCGGGGCGGCCACCTGACCCATTCGTGGGTCATCCGCGGCAAGGGCGTGCTGCTGCTCAACATCGACCATTCGCTCACCGACTTCGAGGTATCCAACAACCTCATCGTGGGCAATACCGGCAACGGCATTCAGTTGGGCACGCACTTCTACTTCGCCAACGACGTGACCGGCACCATCGCCCATAACTTCGTGGCCCGGAACACCGCCAACGGCATCAGCATTGGGGGTGACCTCCGCGACTTGGGAGCGGTGCAGATCACGCAGAACCTGGTCGCCGCCAATGCCGGCACCGGGATCGTGGTGAACGGCAGCCTCGAGGTCCCGGGTCCCACCATCACCGGTGGGCCGGTCACACTCACCAAGAACGTGAGTGTGTTCAACGCTGGCCACGGCATCGATGCATCGTGGATGCCGGCGTGGACGAACGGCGTGGTCGACGGCGGTGGCAACCGCTCGTTCGCCAACGCCGTCGCGCCGGCATGCGTCGGCGTCATCTGCTGACGTTCGGCGTCTCCGTCCTGACCTGACACCCCGTCAGATTCTTGAGTACCATCGCCAGCATGGGCGAGCTGCCGAAGATCATCAGTGTCGACGACCACGTCATCGAGCCACCCAACGTGTGGACCGATCGGCTTCCGTCCAAATACGCGGGGGTCGGTCCACGGGTCGAACGCAAGTCGGTGAGCAACCTCAAGTTCAACGGGACGACGTACACCTTCGACCTCGACGCTGAAGGCCGCACGGCCGACTTCTGGGCCTATGAAGACCTGCTCATGCCCCACCGTCGGATCATCGCCGCCGCCGGCTATGACGTCGACGAGCGCACGCTGACCCCCATCACCTACGACGAGATGCGGCCCGGCTGCTACGAGCAGAAGGGGCGGCTCGAGGACATGGACGTCAACTGGGTGGAGGCGTCGTTGTCGTTTCCCACGTTCCCCCGGTTCTGCGGCCAGACGTTCCTCGAGGCCAAGGACCGAGAGCTCGCCATGTTGTGCGTGCGGGCCTACAACGACTGGATGGTCGAGGAATGGTCGGGCGGCACCGGTGGACGGCTGATCCCCCTGTGCCTGATCCCGTTGTGGGACCCAGTCGCCGCCGCTGAGGAGGTTCTGCGCAACGCGGCCCGGGGCGTCAAGGCCGTGTGCTTCAGCGAGATCCCCTATCACCTCGGGCTGCCCAGCATCCACGACCAGGTGTGGAATCCGTTCTTCCAGGCCTGTCAAGACACCGACACGGTGGTGTGCATGCACATCGGGTCGTCGTCCAAGATGCCGGCCACGTCTCCCGATGCGCCCGCCTCGGTGCAAGCCACACTCAGCTTTGGCAACGCCATGTCTTCGCTCAGCGATTTCTTGTTCTCCGGCGTGCTCGTTCGCTACCCCACCCTGAAGCTGGCCTACAGCGAAGGGCAGATCGGGTGGCTGCCCTACATCCTCGAGCGGGCCGACGACGTGTGGCATCAGCACCGGGCCTGGGCGTTCCCCCGTGAGCAGGTACCCGAGCCGCCGTCGACGTACTACTACCGGCAGGTCTTCGGCTGCTTCTTCCGTGACCACCACGGCATCAAGTCGCTGGAGGAATGTGGCGTGGACAACGTCACGTTCGAGGTCGACTACCCGCATTCGGATTCGACATGGCCCGACACGAAGGCGGTGGCCGAGGAGCTCTTCTCGCTGCTCGACGACGAGACGACCTACAAGCTGGTGCGCGGCAATGCCATTCGGATGCTCAGCCTCGACCTCGACCGCTGAGCATTACGGCCAGCGTCGACTGGTCACTGGCCCAGCGCCAGTGACCGTCCCTCCTCGAAGAACGCCAACACGTCGTCGACGGTGGTGAGTTGGCTTTTCGTCCGGGCGGCACCGAACGGCTGGTTCCAGAAGGCACCCTCCTTCGGTGCCCAGGGACCGACATAGGCGTAGGGCTCGGGGAGGGCCTCGTCACCGGGCGAGAACCCGAAGTTGATCTCGCTCAGCGTGGAGCCGAGATCGAAATGCTCGGGCCACAGCTGGATGGTGGTCGGTCCGTCATCAGGATGGACCGCCGCCAACCGGGTCAGGGCCTCCTGGCCGAGAGCCAGCCAGTCGCCGACCATGAGCGCCACCTCGGCATCGACCGCCAGGGGGGCGTCAAGGTCGAGGGGGGTGACCGGCGTGTAGGCGGCGTCGGGCATGCCGGGGACAATGCCCACGAACTCGCCGGCCGCCCGCAACGTGGTGATGGGGACCGCAGTGGACGACGCGTCAGGGGCCTCGATGCGCAGCTCGTCGCCGACCACGATCCAGCGACCGCCCAACGCCTCGGTCGCTCCGTCAGGAGTGGCGAAACCGCCGGATGCGGCCCGCAGCCCGATCTTGGCGGTGGCGGCGTAGAGCCCGGCCCCGAGCACGTGCTCGGCTAGGGCGTGCAGCGCAGGGACGGTGGGCGGCAGTGCCGCGGTCGAAGCCATGCCCTATCAGTGTCCCCACCATCCGACTCGTTACGCTCACCTCACCTCACCTCACCTCACCACACCCCCTTCCCCTTCCCC
>Ga0209068_10000249_pt1 | contig 31626 bp, 31 predicted proteins | sample ColStrG_CSR_2012_FD_187200 | JGI IMG/M metagenome (GOLD analysis project Ga0209068, IMG submission 187200) | Freshwater sediment microbial communities in response to fracking from Pennsylvania, USA - Cold Stream Run_MetaG_CSR_2012 (SPAdes)... | ecosystem: Environmental > Aquatic > Freshwater >...
AAGTCCCCCCGTTTGCCGCTGATCCGAAATGGGCTCCATCGATCGGCCCAAAAACGTAGCGGACGCCACGTGGGGAGGCTACGCCGGCATGGGATAAATACCCGCCTTTCCTATAGTTTTAATTTTTTGACCGTACGGGTTTTGGCGGCCAGATATTCGTTCCGCGCCAGCAGCTCTTGGTCTACCGTCCCGGTGACATAGGCCAAGATGCGCGCCCAATCCATAACGGCCCCCTCGCCCAATCGTCCGCCGCGGCGTCATCGATCGCCCCAAAAAATCTACCGGACGGCCTCCGGCAACGCTATACTGGCCGTGGATAACTGACCATCGTTTCGGCCGTTTCAGTTTTTTGACCCTACGCCCATCAACTTCTGAATCGTTCGCATCCCGACGCCTTTGGCATTCAGTCGGGTTGCGAAGGTTTGTCGGCCGGAGTGCGATGAGGTCCGAATTCCCGCAGCCTCGTAGATTTCCTTGAACACCATAGACAGGCTAACGTTCGTGAAAGCGCGCCACGAATACCTCAACGGCCAATCCGACCGACCGGAACAGACGTTGCATTGTCTCGCACATCGATGCGTCATCGTCGACGACGAACACCACCGATTGCGGCTCGGGTTGAGTATTCATTAGCCGCCCACCGTATCAGTTCCGGGTAACACGACATGAAAGATGGACCCGTGTGGAATTGCGGCTGATGCCCAAAGGCGCCCACCGTGAGCCTCGATGATCGATCGACATATCGACAGGCCCATCCCCATCCCGCTTAATTTGGTGGTAAAGAGAGCGTCAAAAATTCGGTCCATGTCCTTCGAGTCGATGCCGATCCCGGTGTCTTGCACCGTGATCAGCATGTTGTTGGGCTCCTGTAATTCAGATGTGACTCTCAATACCCGCGCACGAGTGATAACCGACTCCATGGCTTCGACGGCGTTCATGATCAGGTTCAGGATGACTTGCTGCAGTTGCGCTCGATCGACGAACACTCGAGGGAGCCCCTCAATCAGCTCGGTTCGGACTAAAACGTCTTGATTCTGCAGCTCACGGTCCATAATCGCAAGGAGCTCGCGAATGAGCTCGTTGATGTCGAGCCAAGTCTTTTCAGGATCGCCCTTTTTTACCATCATTCGGATACGTCCGATCACCTTGTTCGCACGACGCCCCTCATCCACTACACTCTCAAGGGCCATCCGCACTTCGTTTAGATCGGGCGTCGTGTTTGCGAGCCAGCGCAAGGCCGCATTGCTGTTTAATTCGATTGCCGCCAACGGCTGTCTGATGTCGTTGGCGATCAAGGCCGTCATTTCAGCCATCGTAACCATGCGTGTAATGCGCGCGAGTTCCGACTGAGTGGTGCGTAGCTCATCCTGGGCACGTTTACTGTCGGTAATGTCAACGCACGAGCCGAAATAGCCCCGAAAAATACTGTCAAGCGAAGCGTAGGGACGCCCGTTATCCAAAATCCATCGGTAATCTCCGTCACGCCTACGCAGTCTGTATTCCACGCTGAATTCTTCACGGCCATCGAAGGCGGAGACGTAGATTGATAAGCAGCGCGTCATATCCTCGGGGTGGATCCCTTCGGTCCATCCGTTTCCCAGTTCCTGTTCCATCGTGCGGCCGGTAAATTGGAGCCAGGGGCGGTTGAACCAATCGCACAGTTTGTCGGGTCCTGACCTCCAAATCATCACGGGCGCGTTATCGGCCAACAGGCGGAAACTCTGCTCTGGGTCAATTGCTTCCGGAAAACCTCCCGCGTTCATTCTGCTACCCTCCGTAATCAACTCGTTGCCCTAGCAGCCTGTCGGACTGGGGTTTCGATTTGCGCAAAGTGATCGGTTCTGCCGCAAATCGTGCGGTAGGTCCCGCGTAAATCAGGATGGCGGCGGTTTTGGCTTCGGCGCGTCGCCTTGCCGAATTGGCGACGCGCTTTAGCGGCAGGTTCAGCCGGTGCTGAGCGCAAACATCCTCTTCATGTTCCAGGCCATTGTGACGAGGCTCCATTCGCCGCGGACATTGTCGAGCCCGCGCAGCAGGAACTGACGGAATCCCATCACCGATTTGATGATGCCAAACACCGGTTCCGGGGTCTGTTTGCGCAGGGCGTAGAGTTTTTTGCCTTGCGGTGTCCGCAGACGGTAGGCCATGGCCTCGACGGGCGTCGGGTTTTTGGGCGCCGGCGGCGCAGCCGCAAACCGCTCGCGCAAGGACGGATGATGCGGCTGCCGGCCGAGCGCAATCAGCGGCTCGATGTTCGCCGCCGCGCAGAGCGTCACATTGGCCTCGCTGAAATAGCCATTGTCGGCCAGCAGCGTTTCGGGTCGGCCGAGGTCTTCCGGCAAGGCATCGATCTTAGCAAGCATCGGCCCGATCTGCTGCTTGTCGTTGGGTGCCTGAACCACCTCCACGGCGATCACCAGAAGGCTCTCCGCCGCCACCACCGCCTGCGCATTGAAGCACTGATCAAACCCGCCGCCCGCCACCGGCATGATGCGTGAGACTTCGTCGGTCAGATTGATCTGGTCCTTGGGGTGGGGACCCTCAACCGGCGGCGCGGGCGGCTTGCCGCCGGGCTTCTTGCCCGTGGCTGCGGCCTTCGCCTCCCGTGCCGCCAGCTTGGCACGATGCTCGGCCGCCTCTCGCTCGAAGCGCTCCTTGGCGCGCGCCTCGATCTTGGCGCGGGCCTCGGCAAGCTTCGCTAAACGTTCCTCGCGGCGCGCCAACTCATCGGGGATCGACATGCCATCCGCAACTTCGGCCGCATCCGCGGCTTCGGCCCGTGCCATCAGGTCGGCCACTTCCGCCTTCAATTGCGCCTCGATCTTGCCCGCATGCTCATAGGATAGCGCGCTGTGCCGGCTGGCGTTGGCGTGAATCTTGGTGCCGTCCAGCGCCACCGTCCCCATCTTGAGCATGCCCATCTCGCGCGCCAGCTCCAGCACCCGCACAAACAGCCCTTCGATCTCCTTGAGAAAGCGGCGCCGAAATGTAGCGATCGTATCGTGGTCGGGATGCTCATTCGCGGTGATGAACCGAAATGCCACCGAATCATAGGTCGCACGCTCCAGCTTGCGGCTCGAAAACACCCCCGTCGCATAGCCGTACACCAGAACGCTCAACAACAGCGCCGGATGATAGGACGCTGAGCCAGAGCCCCGATAGCTCCGAACCATCGCCGACAGGTCCAGCCCGTCGACCACCTCAACGACAAACCGAGCCAGATGCTTCTCGGGAAGCCATTCGTCGATCGAAGGCGGAAGAAGAAATCCTGTCTCACGATCAATCGCGCGGAAATTGCTCATCAGTGCTGCGTCCAGGCCGGTGGAGAATCAATGCCACCATGATAGCCTATGTCCCGCAAAACCCGTTAAGTCCGACAGGCTGCTAGCCCGGGCTCAAGCGAAGCAAAAGAGACGGTATACCGGCCTTGCATCAGCGGGACTCCCGTCCGGTGCAACTACACTTGGAGGGATCAGCTTATCTTTTGGTTTTCTCGGCGTTTTCGCACGAAAGCTCGGTCTGTTGCCATGAATCGCGCCAGCATCGGCGCTACAAGCTTTGCGGGCTCAAGTGCTTGCCCAGTCTCCAGGCCCAGCACCTCGGCATAGGAGACGAGGTCGCGATGGACGGGGGCCGGAAGCTCAACGGTGAGCTTTACCGGCTTGTCGTCCGCAACGGCGGAGAGCTTCAGCTTCGCCATCTTAATCCTTTTCACGTCTGGTAGGGGCAAGCACGAGGTCGCGATTTACGATCACGCGGACGGGGAAGCCCGGTCGGATCGTGAGCGTCGGCTGAATGTTGAGGTTGCGGCGCACGACCTGCTGGCCGGTTTGATTGAGAGAGTCGCTGCCGCCGCGTCTGAGCGCCGTCACGATGGCGTTGTCGTTGTTGGTAGCGCCGAGTTGCGAACCAACGCCGAGCAGCGTCGAAAGCGCTGCCGCCGCGAACAGCCGGCCCCAATGCTGATCCACCTCATCCTCGAGTCCGGCAAATCCTTGCGTGTCGGCACCGGGCTGGCGCTCGAGCACGATGGAGCGCCCGTTCGGCATGATCAGGCGCGTCCAGACCAGAAGCAGACGGTCCTGTCCGAACGAAATTTGGCTGTCGTAGAGGCCAATCAGCTTCGCTCCCTGCGGGCGGAATAGTGGCGCTGACTCGCTGCGTTCTGAGGCATGGAGACCGAAGCTCTCGCCGCCGCGGTCCCCCACGGCTGAACCCAGGGCACTCGGCCGACCTCCAGCTCGGCGATGATTTTGTCGGTGATTTCCTGATACAGGCTTGTCCGGTCTCGACCGGCGCGAGCGCGAGCGGTTGAAGGTGACATCGCGGATCTCCGCGACGGGCACCGCGAGCCTCTCTCGCGGACCTAACCCGTCACGGTGAATGCCGCCGCCCTCTCACTCCCCCTGCTTTCGACGCTGCGCCAATCAATCCCGCGCACGGAAGGCGTACTGGTTTGGACCCGGTCTGCGAAGCGTGGGTCGTTGATGGCGCACCAATGACCATACCACTGAGCTGCAGCGGTCGCTTCCTTGCTGAACACGATTTTGAGTCAGGCGCTAGCTACGACAACATATTGATATTACTGTTATATTTGTGCACACAAATGTGTATGTGTAAGAGACTGTGTAAGAATTGGCGGATAAGTCCAGCGTTTTGGCGACCCGCCGATGGGCCGTGTGCCCGGACGAAAAGAGGTCAAAGAACCTCGCCACAAGGGCCAAAGGCCCTGCTTCTGTCCGGCACATCCGCTCAACAGCGTGCGCATAAGCGCGCTGGCGGACACGCAAGGAGAGGCGCATGCCGTCCGATGGAATCGATGCGACGTTGAGATTGGAGGCAGTTTATGTGTCTGCGCCCGTTCCGCGCAATCTTGCGGTCCTCACGGTGCTGGGGGCGGTGTTCGACAAGGTCTACTTTCCGGGAGTGCATCTGCCCAAGGATGGGTACGACGTTGCAGAAATAGACAAGGAGGTGGTTCGGCTCGAAGCGTTGCCGATTGCCCGGGAATACGACACGCTAGAACTCATCGGAATCATGAAGCTGACTAAGCATGCCAAGACGTTGGAGGGCTTCTGCGAGTTCACGGCGCAGGCGGATGATCCCTTCGGTACCAGGTCACCGGTCCCGGGGAGCATGGTGAACACCCTGTACGAAGCCATTCACGGACCGCCGCGTCCGGATTTCATCCCGTCCTTCGACGGCAATCACACCAAGGGCATCCCTGGAAGCGATGCTACGATCATCTATCCAGGCCAATATCACTATCTGGCCCGCGCGCTCATGCATTCCGCCGAAACCGGCGTGCCTCTCCTCAACGACGTTCCCTCAATGCAAATTCCCGGCATCCCGGACGGCGTACCCGCGGACAACGCCAAGGCCCTCGCAACCATTCTGGCCATTGAGTGCACGAAGCTCGTCCTTCCGCCCACGCCCCTGTTGCGGCCCGAAGACATTATGGAGTTTAGGGCGGCGAATGCGAGCCTGCTGCGCGGATTCCGTCGATCGATGCTCCGGTACGCAGCGGACCTCAACGGCAAGATCAAGGACCTGACCCCAAAGGACTTCGAGGCCAAGACAAGATTCTTCATCGAGACGCAGATCGTTCCAGCCATGGACGAACTCAACGTCATGATGAACGATCCCGCTCGAGCATGGCACAAAAGGGCCATTGAGGGCCTCAAGATCATCCCCGAAATTGGCGGTGCGTTTTTCGCCGGAGGCCCGGCTGCAGCCCTCACCAAGGCCCTCACAGCAACCGCGGCACAATTTTTTGTCGAGGTGGCTGCCAAGGGCGATAAGGAGGAGGCCCTGAAGCGCAGCGGCCTTACCTATCTCATGCGCCTTAGGGCGCTCCATGATCGGCGCACCTAAGCGCCGCTCCTGAATTGGAAATCCTCTTGGCGCGAGTGACAGGGCACGCGGGACCGACCGCCCTCGGGAAGGGGTGCCATAGATCTTGCGCAAGGGATCGAAGCCCGAAGGGCCGAGACGACAGGTTCGGCGCGAGAGAGCCTGGTCTGGCCCCGCCGGACAGCCGAATCACAGTAAATCGTGACTCATCTTGCACTGGAAAAGCCGTGCAAAAATCTTGAGTTTTGCTACCCCGGGGAAGGCTAACAATTCCCCGCCGTGTCGTGTGTGCATACGGAGGAGGCGAGACGGCTTGTACCGCAGAATTCGAGGAATGAGAACCATGCCGACGTTTGACGTAAATAAGGTGCCATACGGGCTCGAACCTATCTTAGTCGAAGGTGCCAACCATGCTGTTGCCTCACTGCGCGCACGTAGAGTCTCAGAGATCATGTTGCCTGAAGCTCCGGATGGATTTCTGCTAAACAACAAAGTACGCACCTTCATCCAGGCGCATATTCGCCGCTGCCTTACCTTCATCGAGGGAGGACTCGCTGAATACCATGCTGGGCGGCCTCTGATCACCGACCAATGCTCTCGTGCAATATACGAAAACGTGGCTGCATTCCACGATTTTACCGAAAAGCTGAAGCCGGTGTTGCAGGGCGGAGACTATCAAATGATTAAGGACATCATCATGCAGACAGCCTTCGCCACAAGGGTGCAGGAATGGATCGATCAACACGGAACTGAGTACCAAGCGGTCAATATCATTACGCAGATAAAGAAGCTCGCCAAGATCAATCCGCTCTACGGTGATGCGTTTGAGCGACTGTGCGACATCGTTCACCCGAACGGTCTAGGTTCAATCGTATACTTTGCGGCAATAGACGAGACCAGTGGCATCGCACGGATATCTGACAGCGGCCACGACCCAGAGAAGGCCTACGCGTCGCTCGTGCTCGCAGGTGTTCTCCTGCTGAGGTTCGAGAAAGACATCGGCGACTTAGAGCCGATGCTCCTAGCTGCCCGCGAAGGGTTTCGTCCTCAAACGGAATGAAAAGAAGAAACGCCGGCCTGCGCCGGCCCATCGGGGCCACGCCACCCGGTGCTGGGGTAGACAGCGGCGCGCGCCTCCTGGTGGCCGGATCGCTGGCTCCCACCGCGAGGCGGGAGGGCGACAAGGTGATGGACATCCCGGCCGGCCTCTCCGTGTTCCGCGTGGGAGAAGAGGGCGAGCCCGACCTCGTGCGCAAATACGACATTGATGTCGGACCGTTCACTAAATGGTGGACTGGCATGATCCAACTTGCTTGATTTAGCGGCTTTGTGCTGCGGCAGCGATTTAATCTAAAGAAGCGTCCCCGGGTTCTTCTGGTATCGGATTACGATCGCGTCGGCGGAATCGACACCCCCACAGATCGCCCCTGTAAGCCGGCGATTGTTGAGGAGTTCGTTAACGACCTGGAGAAAGTCGCCATGAACTGGCGTCCCTCGCGGCATCGATCGTGGACGATGTCTCGGATACGCTCGAAGCACACGAAGCCAGAAATTGTCGTCCGTAAAGCGGTGCACGCACTCGGATTTCGGTTCCGGCTCCACAGGACTGATCTTCCGGGAACTCCCGACTTAGTTCTTCCTGGTCGTAAGGTAGTTATCTTTGTGAACGGCTGCTTTTGGCATTCGCATGCGAACTGCAAACGAGCACGGCTCCCGAAATCGAATGCCGACTACTGGACCCCGAAACTACTGCGCAATAAGCGGCGTGACGCAGACAATGCCCGTAAGCTAAAAAAGCTCGGATGGCGCTGCGTCGTCGTCTGGGAGTGCGAGGTGAATGATCCGATGAAGCTCGCAGCGATGCTGCGGCGGCGCATTCCAAAGTCGTTGGCTCAAGCAGATCGACCAACGTCATCCAACTGAACCGGCGGTGCGTCGGCGCTCTCGAACGCCATTTCGAGAGCGCGCAGCGGTCTCCTCTCCAGATCGAACGTGTCGACAAAACGGGTCTCGATGTCGTCGGATGGCCTCTCGATGGCCGCAGCGAGGTCTGCGTCGGCCCGCCACAATGGGTGGATCACAATCAACCGCCGCAATGTCGCTCCCGAGGGGGCAATTTCTAGCAGGCATGGCATATCGAGACGTCCGATGGTCGTGGCGCGCCACGAGCCGGGTCGCATTGACGCTACAGATTCCGTCAACGCTCTCGCTTTTTGCGGCCACGCATGCAGCTCAGGGAAAGCATCGAAGTCGCCGTCGAGACCACACCTGAAGTCTGGATTTGAGATCGCGCGGAGGTAGGCCAATCCCAAACGCCAGTCCAAAAGGGGATGATACCTGCGGTTCTGGTACTGCTGGACGCACATGTAGCAGGACGTTGTGCACTGCGAGACGTGATCCACCTGAAGAAAGTCCCGCAACGGCCAATGCGCATTATTCGAGACGATCTCAGATATTAGTCGCACGATGTCAGGATGTCCGTGCTCGCCGGGCTCGCAGAGCCGCCTGCAGAGGCCCGATCCGTTTATCAGCGTATCTGCAATCTGAAGCATGGGGCGCCCGCCCCGCAGCCGGGGTTCGAGGGCTTCGAATTCGTCCGGCGCAACGTCGAGCTCAAGGGCCGCCTTTTGTACCAGTAGATGGGTGCCGCTGATCGCTGCGGACCGCGCGGCGATATTGCGGCGATCGCCGGTCTTTGCGACCAAGTCCACGTTTAGCCTCGGATTGAATGTCGTCGCCTCGATGAATACCGCGTCGGTTTCCTTTCGCGCAAGTAAACCAAATCCGCCGACGCCGACACCTGTCGCAGGGAACCGACTTTGACGGAAGTCAATTTTGATTCGTGGGTCAATCGCCTGGTCTGGCAATTGGATGTTTCGCGGTGTCGCAGCCACCTGCATGTCTGTAACCATTTCCACGTCGAAGAATTGCGGATCGCCGAGATCGTTCTGAACGCCGTCGTTGAGATGCATGATCGTCGTCCCGGCGCCGGTGTGTATTCTGAGGCTTCCAACATCGCACGGCTCCCCGGCATGCAGCGTGGTCGCTACAGTCCGGACTGCCATCTGTCCGACATCGTCAAGGTCTCCATCCTCAGGGCGGAAGTCGGTACGGAAAGCCGCCGGCGACAAGTAGTGTCGAAACGTATCGGGCCCAACGTCACTATGGCAATCGTCGCACTGGACGATGCCTAGAGGGCGATCTCTTTCATGCTTGGCCGCACCGCAACTAGCGCAACGGGCGACGTGCGCCTCATCGGTGAACCAATTGGTGACCGGCACGCCGACGTTGATTACGTTGCCTCTTCGGTCCGGTTCGAGAAGCGCTCCTGTAAATCCGATCGCCTTGTGCTTCTCCTTGTCCTTGACGAGCATTGTACCCGGCGCGAACTCGTAGATTGCCATTTCCAAGTCGCGGTCCATCGTGGACCACGATAGTTCCTCGCTCCTCCCACTGCCTTCCCGCTTCATGCTCAAGTACAGATCTCGCACCCGCGTCGGCATGCCGTACATAGGCAAAAGACCTTGTTCAGCCAGGAATTGCGCAAGACCGGTCCGCGTACGCGGCGCGAGGGCAGCCTGCGCCTGTATTTCCCCGACCAGTGTTCGGGGACTTGAGAGGCCGAGCAGTTGCTCCTGTTGCTCGACGTCCAGAACGGCCGAGCGGATGAAACCGACGCGCACTTCGTTCGTCCGCGCCAGCGCCTCCTGTAGGCGCGCCGGCCAGGGCGAGTCCGCCGCATAATACTCGTCCGTTGGAACGTACTCACCGTGGACGTCTGGCGGCGTGAGATCGTCTCCCGGATACTCCTCGCCCCTGCCGATGCATTCGTCTCGGACGATCCCAAAGGCCGCTCTCAACCACACTTTTCTGAGTAGCCTGAGCGGAATCGGATTGTGATCCACGGCGAGGAACGGCGCCGGGGGCGCATCCCCTGTGATCGACTCCGGGTGCCTAAAATAAAAGGCATCATGGCTCCTGCCACGACAGAATGTCGTCACGAACGAGAAGGCCTGGTTTCTACGGCCGGCGCGTCCGACGCGCTGCTGGTAGTTGAACCGCTGCGGCGGCATGTTAGCTTGGTACACCGTCTGCAAGGACCCGATGTCGATGCCGACCTCCATCGTGGTCGTCACCGACAACATGTCAATCTCCTGAGCCAGGCGGCCGATCGGATTATCTTGACCGACGAAGATGTCCTTGAAGCGTCGCAGTCGGTCCGAAAAATTCTCCGTCTGGCCACTAAGCTCCTCGCACTTCAAGCGGAAACGCGGAATGTTCTGATCCTGACCGCGAACGATGCGGCGGCCGAGGAAGTTGCTGTCCCACAACCCGTCGACCATGCCAGACGGCGTCACCGACAGGGGCTCGTAGCATCTCGTGCAGATGCCCGCACCGTGATGCATGTGCACGCGCTCGCAGGCTTCACATCTCCAGAATGAATCGCCGCGCTCGCCGATTCGGAGAAACAGCTTCCCCACGTTGACGGCTCCGGCGTGATGTTTCTCTAGCCGCAGCTTTTCGAGGACGTCCGTAAGTCCTGCCACCCAGCTCGTGCCGAACAGCTTGTCCGCAAATCGACGAACCCGGTTCTTCTTCGGCACGTCGTCAGGATGATCCCATTCCTTGTACGTTTCGTCCTTAAAAAACTTGCCTTCCCGGACCCGGTTGCCGGCGGCGAATACTCGAAGCCAGGCGTCCATCGTCCGCGATTCGGTGTCATCCCGCGCCGAAAGTGATGGATAGGCCAGCCCGGTCTCCTCAAGCGCAAAGAATGTGTTCGCGAAGATCACGTCTTCGACGAGCTCATATTGATTGCTCATGATCAGAATTGAGAGGCGCGCGCGTTCCTCTGCGGTGAGCGCGTTCGAAAATTCATTTCGCTCCCCCGCCCTGCTGAACGCTCGCCACCATTCCCGATTCTCGAACTTCTTCTTCCCTACATCGTCGAACGGATGAATTCCGAGTCCGACGAATTCTGACGTTATTCGCGACAACGCACCGTCGCCGGCTCCGTATTGCAGCAAATAATCCAGGCGCACCTTTTTCGAGCCAATATTGATGCCTCCGCCGCCCGAAGCTTTCTGCCATTCCTCGATCTTAGTCGTGACGCCAGCCAGGTCATTTTTTTCCATCAACGCCGCAAGTGCCTTCGTTTTCTCCTCGTCGGAAACGGCAAGCCGCTGGGCGTCGCTAAGGCAGTTGCGGGCGGCGGAGACCAGTATCTCGCGACGCAGGTCGCGAAGGTGCAGACGCTCGATCTCCAAAGACTGGTTCGCGGCGTCCTGCCGGCTGTCCGAAAACACAATGCTTTTCGCCTGCGCCTTGATCGCATGGAGAAACTCGAACATTTCCGTCGCGACCATTTGCGAGGCCTTGCTGACGCCGGTGCGAAAAGCACGGATCGGCGTACGCGATCGGTTCGAGCGGGGCCGCAGGGAATAATCCGTTCCGCAATGAGGACAGCAGAAGGGTTGCGCCATCCGCTGCCGGTCCGGAACGCCGCGCGGTCCGATGATCGCTTCGTCGCGCTGATAGTAGAGGCGGCCTTCAATCTGACCCGGTTGGATCTGACCACCCACGGTCACAGCGCCGGAATTCGGGTCCAGAACGGCCGGATCCCACTGGTCGAAGACACGCTCCGAGATTTTGGCTTGCGCATGCCTCGGCCAAAACACGGCGAATTGGTCGAGTGTCATCTTGTCGTAGTATTCGGAGCCGGTCTTTTCCGGGATGTTCTCAAGGTCCGCGGCGGAGGGAAGCATCTCGATCACGTTCTGAGCGCCGGCAGCGGCTCCCCGCTGCCCGCCTAGCAGAGTCTCGCCACACGCCTCACAATATAGCAGTTCGAACAGGCGCCGCCCGCGCGCCGAGGCTGCGGACGGCCTGCCGTGAGAGACGCCGCGCTCGATCGTCAGGTCTCCGATACGGAGACGACCATCGACCATGTCGACGGATCCAAACAGCCCTTCCACATTCCGGATGAAGCCATGAAAACGGAATGACGGAATGTCTTGGGGAATCGGACACCGATACGCATCGCTCTCCGGAAGCGCCCGCGCTAACAGCAACCCGCGAACCGCGGTGAGCGCGTTACGGTTTCCGAACACCTTGGCGGCGATATCGCTGATCGATGTGGCGCGCACGCCGTCGCCAACGGCACAGGCGGAGGTCAAGGTCTCGGCGGCGCGCCTTGCGGTGGCCGCCACGACATTTTCGTCTCCGGGACTGACACCGAATACTCCTGCGATTGTGTTGACGGCAGACTGAACCCGGGGCGACCGCCTCACGCCGGCGACAAACCCGCGTCCTTCGGCGTCGCAAGCGTTAAGCAACTCTACAAAAGGCGTAGATGCGAGGACTACGACGGCGCCAAAATCCAGATGCGGCCGGCCGGGCACCACGCATTCGCGCCAGAATTCGAGATCGTCGCGTTTTCCAGAATCGGAAGGACCGGTGCTGGTCCCGTATGGTGCGAAAAGGTCGCGCAGATACTGCAAACTTTGACGGCCGCGTTCACCTTCAAGCGGAAGCGACGCGCTGGACGCGAGTATGCGGAGCTTATGCATTCGCGCCCGATCGTCGAGACCTAGCCGCTGAAGTAGCGACTTGATTAGGAACGACACTTCTGTACCGGCGGATCCTCTGACGAGATGCAGTTCGTCGACAATCAGGAAAAAGTACGCGTCCGGATCGGACTCCAGCCACTTCCTCGTGTCTTCGAACATGCAATGCTCGACCTCACGGGAAAGCATCGTGCCAAGCATCGACGCGTTCGTGACGAGAATGTCCGGCGGCGCGCGGTGCATATCCCAACGACTGACCATTTCGCCGCCGTCGACCGACTGAAAGATGAACCGGGTCCGATCCGGCGCGCTCTCCCCCGCGCGCTCGGCGACAACCTGGGTCAGCGCATCATGTTGCCGCGCTGCCCCCTGATCTTCTTCAAAATCCCGCATCTTCGCCCGCAACTCGCCTAGTCGCCGAGCTTTCCTCTTTCTTTCGGCCGGATGGTTGAAGCGCCTGGGATGTCTTTCGTAGCCGGTAACGGGTGTGGCGCTAGTATACTGGCCAAAGAAGATGCGATTGTTGGAAAATCGCATCGCCATGACCGCTCGCGCCTCCTCTGAATCCAGCGACTTGCGGAGTCGCACCATCTGGTCGTCGACGAGCGCGTTCATCGGGTACAGAATGAGCGCCCGGATTGCCCTAGGCCTGTCAGGATGTTCGTTCTTCCGCTGGTGGGAGAAACTTCCGCTGCCCTGCCACCAATTATTGTGAAGAAAACCCGGATTGGGTGCCGGCCAGCGGACGGCTTCATCGGCTATCTTCGCCAACACCGGCAGCATGAAGCTCTCGGTCTTTCCGGATCCAGTACCCGAGGTTACGATCCCTGGACACCCGGCGCGGATGCCTCGCATGAGCATCTCGACCTGATGGACGTACGGGTGGTAGCGCGACCTGCGCTTAATCGCGCCGTCGGACGGGAGCCCGTCGAACAGACCCGACAGCGCCAGTTCGACGAAAGCGACCGCGCCTTCGGGCCGCAGACAATTCAACCGCTCATCGCCGATCAGATCCTCAAGCGCCTGGTCGCTGGCCTCGTACCGAAGCACAGGTTCGATGAAGGGCGCAGTGGCGAGGGCACCATCCGATTCAAGCAGTTCTCGACGGCGGCGCGCGGTTTCGGTATCGGAAATTCGGAATGCCGTCTCCACATAAGAAATGAAAAAGTCCTTGATGCGCTCAAAACCTCCGATCGGATCAAGCATTGGACGGTCCCCGCGTCTCTACGATCTTCAATCCCTGCTTTCCGTCCAAATCGCCGTCAAGCGAAGCACCGATTTTGGAGATAATGTCGCGCATGAATGCTTCCGCGTCGTTTCCTAGCAACGCGCTCGAAAATCCGTGGAGACGCGCGAGCCAGCCGGCGTCGCTAGTTCTTACTGGTGTCTGCTCAGCGAGACTTCTCGCGATCAACACACCTGTCTTCGTAGGTTCCATCAACATACGAGTAGTATCGATCCGGCGATTGATGGATGACGGCCCTTCGAGCATGAGAACCTTAGCCGCCGCTGCGACGTCAATTGCGCTGTCTGCGGAAAATTGCGGGCGGCGCGTAAGTATGCGTTCGGCTGCTTCTGAATTGGGGTCTGAGACGACGACGGCGACAAACAAGTTCGCCGGAAGCTCGCCTCTTCTCGCCTTTTGCGTCAGGGCGTCGATCCAGAATTGCGCCGCCGACAGTTCAGCTTTGCGCAGGATGCAAAAACGCGCGGTGCCGTTATCGCGCACGTCTGCTAACGCACGTCCGAGTATCGTCGGAGCGCCGCTTCCGGGCCGGGACCAAAGATCGTCGAACGTGATGATGGTAGGGTCGCAGTCGAAAACGACGATATCTCCACCTGTAATCATCCGGGCTGCGATATCGAGGAAGTCGTCTGATTGCGTGCCAACGACGACTGGGATGCCACCCGACAGGAGATAACTGACGAATTGGCCGAACACCTGCCTACCCCGCGGCGACAATAGAGGACAATCCCTTATCCAATCCGCAGCACTGTCCATTCCAAGAGCCGGAGCGGCCTTGATTTCCGCGAGGAACGGCACTGCACCTACGGCTTGCTCGGGCGGCCGCTGCACGCCGTCAATTAACTTCTGAATCTTCAACAGCCTATCGATTTCTTGACCTCGCTGCTGAATCTCTTCGGTCAGACTGCCCGCCTGGGATGAGAGAACGTTGACGACGTCCTCCTTCTCATCGTTTTCGATTGACAACGCATCCCGCCGTGCTTCGAGCATCGCGACTGCGCCCTCCATCTCGTTGCGCCGTGCGTTGAGGTTGGCGAGTTCATCGCGCTCCCTATGGTCGATCTTTCTCTGAAGATCGGTGAGCATCGAGGTCTCAAGCTCCCGGAACGTCTGTTCCAATTCGCTCGTCTTTTGCCGTCGCTTGTCTGCGAATTCGAGCGTGATGGCCTCTGAAAGTTCGTCCGAAATCCTCTGCTTTTGCGTATCAACCTCCGCCTGCGCGAGCGCGGCGATCTGGGCTTCGAGCCTGCTCCTAATATCTGGGTCCGACCGTAGGACACTTAGAAATTCGCTGATAAGGTCAGCTCTAGTGCGCAGCAGGTCCGCGATTTGGCGTGAGCGAATTATTTCCTGGCCAATTTTGGGATCCAGGAGCTGCGCCTCGGATAACCTTTGCTCAATCTCCATCGCGCGCGTACGCAGATACGCGACCAGCTGAAAGTCGCCGCTCGTGTGGTCCTCAGTTGCCGAAGCCGCAATGACTTGCGCTAGGAAGTCGATGTCAGTCGACCAGTTTGTCGTTCCGACCTGCGCCGCACTTGACTCTTTCTCGTACAACTCAAGGGACCCGAAAGAAGTCGGGATTTTGTAGTGTCTCGCATCATCGAAGGCGAAGACGGGCAGCTTGCTCATGCTCCCGGAACCTGCGCGGAAACGCCCGTCCTCGCCGCGCGCCATCGTCAAACCAACAACTTCGGACTTGCCTATGCGAAAGATCTTCTCGCCTTCGAAGCCATCCTGTTTGCCGGTTTCGACCAGCAACCTTCTCGCCGTTTCTGGGGCGTACAGCGTCGAAAGGTCCTCAAATGGAAAAAGCCGCTTGCTCGACGACGCAACGTACTTTCTGCGGCCCGGCGGGCCATCCATTGCAGGCCGGACCAATGCCCAGTCGTTGATGCGGACGACCGAACGCCCGCCCCTCAATTCGATCTCTCCGTCGGGCGGATATTGGCTCTTCGACGAAGCACTGACGTCCTGCAGCTCGCCGTCAACGCAGGCCGCACGGGCCTCAACGAATGCAGAAGCGTCCCTCAAGCGGGTGCAGACACCGATCACAAAATTTGACCGATCTGCCGTCATGCACCTACACCTTCTGCGTAGGGCAATCGGTTCGCGGAAAGGCGGCCGTTACTCCAGACCAATCTATCCGACCAGCCGGAACGCCGCACGAGGGCGATCGCCGATGTGCCCTCGACGGGATCGCTTACAAGATCGATCAATCCATTTAGGATCGACGTAAGTTTAGCCACATTCTCTGCGCGGATTGGATACCGATAATTTCCGCCCTCAAGCGCCGATGGATTGGCCAAAGTTGCATATCTGAGCCACGCCGAGATGTCTGCGGGAAGTGCGCCTTCGCCGGCGATACGCAGCAGTCCGCTGGCTTCAAGGCGGAACAACGGCAACCGCGCCGCAAGATGCGCGAACACTATAGAGGCGGCACGGGACAGAAATCTCGCCTCCCGTCCCCGATTGGACACGACATAGATGTCATGGTCCCGCCCTGCGCGATGAATCCATCGGGCTAGGATTACCGGCGACTGGGACGACGGCCCATCACGAAGAAAATGCCCGTCGGCCCAAGACCAAACAGACGCCCGATCGTAATGCTCATGACGTTGCCGAGTCTCGACAAGAGCAAGCGGCTTCTTTCCCGGACCGCGGGCCGGAGCAACTTCCCACCCCAAGCGGTCCGCCGCCGCAGTGACATCAACGTTTAGGGCGCCAAGTAACGGCGGGCACCACTCAGAGGTTCCTGACAATCTGAACGGCGCGCCGCCAAGACTGATGATCGCAGTGCGGAAGTCTTCGACGAGAGTCGCACCGACGCAGCCATCGACCACTACGATCTCGCCTGACGGAGTGGTCAAGGGCACAAGGGTGGGCTTGAGCAGCCTCCAAACCCGACCGCGAAAGCCTGGGCGCAGCAGTGGCGCCAGAAGCGTCGACTCCTGCAGCGACCTCATGAAGTCCCAAGCACTCAGCCGCGCAGGCAGAATACGCTGAAACAGTTGGATGAGATTCCCCTCGCTCCAGCCGCGGCGACCTCCCGCATAGATCGCCTCCATTACATCGTTCAGTTTTTGCGGGACCGCGCACCACACTCGCTCTGGGGTTGTCGTAGAACGGCGAAGATCGGCGACATCGGACCATTCTTCCAGCGGCCTGCCTGCAACCGTCCCGGCGTCGGCACCGTGCACCAACGCATTCTTCGCGAACGACATCTTGCGCGACCAAGCTATCCCGGCATCGGCCTTGGCCGGACGCAATGTATACGCTCCGTCAAGCGGTTCCGCAGTCGTTATCGCGTAACAGCCAAACCAGCCGTCAATCTCTTCGCACACGGGCGCCTGCCCACCATCTCCTGAATCCCGCGAGAGGATCAGCCCGCCCACATCGGTTGAGACGAGTGGAAGAAAACTCGGCCGGCCAAGCCAGTTGGGTCCCGTGCGTACGCCTTCAAGGAAGCGAATGTTCGTTATCGGCGCGGCTTGATCATCCTTCTTGATGAACTTGCGAAGTGCCTCATCGACGCGCCCCAGCAGGACCGGTACCGAAGTCAAAAACCATTCACCGCTCGCCTCAAGTTTCCCTAGTTTCGCCTTCACCCCTGCCACCAGGCGCGCGGATAAACCGACGAGCACTGTTCCGTGACAATCCGCCAACGATGAGGCTGCCCGCCAGCGCGCCTGTCCCATGCGCCGCAAGATGACATACCCGGATTCGATGCAGTCCGTCAGGTTGCTCCGACGCCGAGACATTACGGCGGCAGCAGCACTGGCAAGATCGTCGTATGTTTCGACGTCTTCTTCCCCCGCGGCTTGCTGCAGCATATAGGACTTGGCTCCGTCCTCGTCGAAGAAGAGCTCAAGATCGAGCTCATTCGACAGTGGTCGACCAAGGCCTGCGGCGACGGTTTGCACAAACCGCCAAAAACGATGGTCGGCCAGGGCGCGCTGTCCGTGCTGATAAGCGGAATAGAATTCGTCGAAGGCAAGCTTCATTCCTGGCGACGCCTTGCTGCCGGCGATGAGATTGCGGAGCCGCGCTATTAGAACCTTTTCGTCGCTGACGATGTCCGGGTTGTCGTCGAGAAATCTTCCGATGAACGTGCGGTCCCTTCTAGAGGGAAATGAAAGACGGACGGAATATCCGATGTGATTCCAATTGTCGTCCTTCGGCAGGATGAGCCGGCGATAAGGTCTGCCCTGATCGACGTTGTCCGCGAGCCAATCCCGCAGGCCGATCCACATCGACTTCACGCCGACAAGCTGTGAAAAGCTCCTCCTTATTCCGATGAAGGCGGCGAGCTTCGCGCGAAATTCCGACGCGCCCGCGTCAACTTCCAATTGACTGTCCACTAATATGGTCAGCGCAAGATAGGCGAAGCACCCAAGCGTATCGTTCGTGTCCGAACGGACATACTTGCCCTGCTCAAGGGCCGCCAACAGTTTCGGCTGGTCGGCGCGTAAGGCACCCTTGAAATCGTCGAGCGCGGTTTCGGCGGCTGACGCTCCGGTGATGGATGCCACGCGGGCCAAGGTCGCGCCCGACACCTCGAATGAACGAACGGGAGCCGTTTCATCGCCGGTGGCCATCAGGAAATGCCTAGTGAGCGCCGTCTCCCAATCTGTCAAAGATAAGTGAGGGGATGTGCTCATGAACTAAGCCGACGCCGGCCGTGCGGCCGACCTATCCACCGATTGCGTCCGAGGCCCGCTACGCATGCGGCGGGCCCGTCGCCCCGCTAACTTGGGTTTGCCGTTCGACTTCTTCGCAAATTTCAAGATCGGGTTCAGCAGTCTGTCGCGGATAAACGAAACGGCGGGAACGGCCACACCATCGCCGATGACCTTGAATGCGACACTGTACTGCTCGGGAAGCTTGTAATTCACCCCGAGCCCCATCAGGGCGGCGGCTTCCTTCGGCGACAGCAGACGTGATTTCACCTCTGCACCCTTTACAACAACTATTCTTGGACGCGACCCGCCTCCCTTCGGCGTCCGGAGACAAGCAGCTAGGCCGTCAAACGATATCTCCGCGCGTTGGATCGTCCCGCCCTTGTGGGGACGCATACGAAGAGAGAGCGTGCCGACTCGGCGTTTTCCGGTCTTCTTGGCCTCGTTGAGTTTGGCTTTGTGGACGTCGGTCATCATGGCGGTCAGGCGCCTCGTTTCCGCCGCCGAGTGCCACGGAACGCCAATTGGATTTTTCGAAACGACGCGCTCCAAAGACTCGCGAGAGTTCGGCGGTTCGCCCAGGTCGAACCACAACCACCGCTCGCGGATTTTCGCCGGAAGCTTGTTCACTGCCTTCGTTAGAATCTCCGGATGCCAGATACCATTCGGCCCCAGCGCAGTTAAGCCAGCCGACAGGCGCAGACGTTTGGAGACCGCGACGATGAAGACGCGCGGCCTCGACTGCGAAACAAAGTGGCTTGCATCGACGACTGCGGCACCGAGACGATAGTTGAGCTTGTTCAGCGCGGCGATCACAGCCTTGAATTCCGCCCCGCCGTTTGTTGTAAGCAGCCCGACCACATTCTCTAGGACGACGATTTTCGGAAGGCGTGATTGAGCCTTCAATTCAGTCATGAGCCCAATGAAGGGCCAGAACGTGCCTGACCGCGTCTTCAGGGCACCCTTGGCCTGTCCAATGCCTAGGCCAATCCCAGCACACGAAAGGTCCTGACAAGGAAATGACGCCCACGCGAGGTCGGCACGGTCCGGCAAGTCACGGGTTGATACGTCGTGTATGTCGCCCTGGGCAACATCGTTTCCCCAATTCGCTGAGTAGGTCAGCACCTTTTCTGGATCGATGTCATTCGCATAGAGGCATTTCCAACGCCGACCGAGGCCGGCTCGGACCATTCCTCCTCCAGCGAAAAATTCGTAGTAACTAGGCACGCGTGACCCTCTCCATGAGGAGAGAAGCTTGATCGACGCAGTGGCGAGTCGCCAGTTCCAAAAGAACCAGAATTAGTTTAAGTGCTCGCGCTGCGGATTGCGGACGCGGAGTCTGCAGCATTTGCCCCTTCCTCGCCCCTAAATTTTCTATCACGCCATTCGGGTCCTTCGACCGCCTCATAGGACTCGGCCCCACCAGTCCACATCCCTACTCAAGCGTTTCTACCTTTGTCCTTCGCCGTTCGCCGTTCCAGCCACTCCCGAGCGGCCTCTTCCAAAGCCTCCGAGACTGACGTCTCGTCCTCGATGGCGGCCAACTTCCGGTTCTTGATCAGCTCCGGATCCATCGTTTGCCATGAATCACGCTTGTCGCCCGACGCCGGCCGTCGACCCGGAGCGGCTTCTTCTGCTCGGTCATCAGTTGCGATCCGCCCGGAATGCCTGTTAGTCGTTCAAAATATGTCCCATGCGTTGTATCCCCCGGCAAGCGCAATCAAGTGCAGCGGCGGCCGTTTCCCCGTCATTCTGGACTTATGTAAAATTTACGTGACGGCTTATCTTACTGAATCTACAACAGATTCGATAGTTAAACTAGCCCGGCATATTTCCGTAGTGTGGACATATCGTGCCGTGAAGGAAGAGTGGCCCAAAGTACCCCGGACCCCCCGGGAATGCCGGACATGGCGAGCGCCAAACCCCAATAGATCGGGCGCGCGCGGGCTTGCTTTCGGCGGGACCGCCCCGCCTGTCCAGGATGGGAGTCAGGCTAAATCCCACAGCATCTTGGCGGGCAGAGGAGCGCACAGGGCATGTGCTCGGTGCCACCTTCAATCCTTAAAGTTCATAGGCGGGGGATCGGACACAGCTTGCGAGGCGATTGTGTTCGCTATATGTTCTCATTTCGCCGCTGCCGAACCGATCCTTCGAAATGAGCCGTTATGGCCGATCAGATCGTTATCACGGAAAAATCCAGCCAGGCCAAAGACGTCCGCGCTGCCGTTGGTTCTCGCTACGGAAACATCCTCCCGGCCGAGGGCCATTTGTTCGACCTGCTCGAACCGGAGGACGTTGTGCCGGCTTGGAAGCGCTGGTCGCCGATCCTTCTGCGGCCCGAAGGCCTTTACGGCACTCGCCCGGCAGAGGGCGGCAACAAAGCCGCCAAGCTCAGAGCCATTCGCGAGGCACTGCGCACCGCCAAGCGGGTTTGGCTCGCCACCGATTGCGACCGCGAGGGTCAACTCATCGGTCAGGAAATTCTCGAGCATTACCAGTACCGCGGCCAAGTCATGCGGGTGCTTTTCACGGCGCAGGATTCACAGACCATTCGCGACGCATTCGGTCGGGCAAAACCAAATAGCGAATATGCTCGCCTTTACGCCGCTGCTGTGGCGCGCCGGCAGGCCGACCAGATCTACAACCTGTCACTCACCCGCACTGCGACCGTCATCCTGGGACAGGGTGCGCGGAGAGTGATCGGCGTTGGCCGCGTGAAGACGCCGACCTTGGCCATCGTGTGCAAGCGCGAGTTGGAAATCCGCAACTTCGTGCCACTGACCTATTTTGAAGTTGTCGCCACCGCGAAAGTTGCGGGAGGCAAATTCCAGATGCGGCACGCGCCACAGGACCGGATTGTCCGGCGCGAAATTGCTCAGGAAGTTGTCAATGCGGCTGGGGGCTTCGAGGGCGCGCTTGCTGTGCGCGTCGAGGATAAGCGGCAAGGGCCACCCAAGCTGCATGATTTGCCTTCGTTGCAGAAACTCTGCGGTTCGCGCTTCGGCTGGCCGGCCGGCAAGACGCTCGAGGTGGCGCAGGAGCTCTATGATGGCCAGGGCAAGAAGATCATCACCTATCCGCGCGCCGAGGTGCGCTACCTGCCACAGAGCTTGATGTCGGACGTGCCGCGGATCGTGGCCGGACTGCGGGTGGGCCAGTCGTTCGCTGCAATCCCCGTACCCGAGCCGCCGGTCATCCGCAAAGGTGCGACCGGCACTTTCTACGACAAGGGGCTGGAGGGCGCGAGTCATCACGCCATTATTCCCAACGTCAACACCATCGACAAATTGCGGGAGGTGTGGCCTCGTCTGTCGTCCGATGAGAAAAAACTGTACGACGTCATCGCGCGGGCCTATCTGGCCGCCCTGATGCCCGACTTCCGCTACCGGCAGACAACCGCAACGCTCGACGTGCGTGGTTTCGAATTCCGCGCTTCCGGCCGCCAGCCCATCGATCTCGGCTGGCGTGCAGCTTTCCCGGACTGGCAGCCCGCCGACGAAAAGGGCGACGAGGCGCAATTGCTGCCGCCGCTGCGCAACGGCGAGACTGCGCAACTGCAGGATCCGAAAATCGAGGACAAGGAGACCCGGCCACCGCCGCGTTACCACGAAGGCACTCTGATCGAGGCGATGCAAAATGCCTGGCGCTTTGTTGACGATGAAGTTCTGCGGGAGCGCCTGAAGGAGGCCAAGGGCATTGGCACGCCGGCGACCCGAGCGGAGATCATCGGCGGGCTGAAGAAACAGGGTTTCTTGATTGCCCAGGGAAAGCACATCGTGCCGACCGAGGCCGGCTTGTTGCTGTTCGGTGTTCTCAAACAGGCCGACCCGGCCCTGGTCGATCCGGGGGTGACGGCGCAACTTGAATGCCTGCTCGACGATGTCGTTGTCGGCAAGCAGGAGATGGTCGGCGCGATTGACGCAGTGTGCAGCGTCGCCGAGCGAATCATCGGCAAGCTCAAGGAAGGCGCCGCCGCCGGCGGGCCTTCCTTGCTTGGCGCTGCGGTCGGCCCCGGCCCCGGATCGTTTCCGCCGACGCCTGCGATGAAACGCTTTGCCAACAGCCTCGCCCGGCAGAAGAGCATCAAGCCTCCGCCCGGCTACAAGACGTCGATATCGATCTGCCGAAAATTTCTCAACGAACACGCGCCCAAGAAAGCCGAGGGTGAAACGCCGGGGAAGCTCGACTCCAAACCGGTAAGCCCGGCCCAGATGTTGTACGCCAAGAAGATCGCGCAGGGGAAAGGCGTCGTCATTCCCGAGGAGGCCAAGGCCAACTCGGCTGCCATGTCCGCGTGGATAGACGCGAACCGAAGCGCGAAGCGCCGCAAGCGCGATCGCAAGACCGCATTCGCGTCGCATGGTTCGCTGCACCACCAAATCGTCGCCACGTAGCGGCGGGATTTCCGCGCCTACAAGGCGATGAGAGCGACGAAGAGGACGCCGAATAGGCGTCAGTTTTTAATCCGACGACAGCGGCGCACATGGGGAAGACGAAGAGACATTCGACGCGGAAGGTTGTACGATGGAGGGTGCCGAAACGAGGAAGGTGCCCGCAAGGACAGCGGCTTTCGGCACCAAAACTTTGATTTCGGCTGTGGAATTTCATGGCAAACGATCTGACGCAAGAAGGCGAGACGCGTGTCGTTCGCTATTTCCACGGTGGAAATCGCGGCTTGAAAGTCGGTGAATATGTCTTGCCTCCGTCAGAGACTGGAAGCGAATCAGCGTCCGACTTCGGAGCTCAAGAGGTTCATCGGAAAGATCGCGTTTACGTCAGCACTGAACTGACTGACGCCCAGCTTTTTGCCTCCGGTCGTCCAGAACCTATCGTCTATGAGGTAGAGCCGGACGGGGATATCAAACCGGATCCTGACTGCAAGTCCGGTGTTTCATATACTTGCCTGAAAGCAAAGATCATTTCCATTCACAAGATACCGGGCAAGCAAATCAAGAAGGCTCGCAAGGTGTTGATAGCCGCGTCACATCGGCGCGCGCGTGAGAAACGATCGTGACAGACGCCCCGATCTCAAAACAGTTCCGACATGATCTCTCCTACGCGGTCAGCCGTTGTCCTTCAACGGCCGACATGGCAGCCGAGCGATCGCATTGGGCGAGCGTCAACAGCTTGCGGCAGCCCGTATCCATTTCATTGACGCAGTTGGGCTGCCGCGGTTCGGATGAGAGCACCCCACCTATCATGACTAGCGTCTATGATTTAATGCGCGATGCCTGCGGCATCTCAGAGGCCGAGGCCGCCGAACACGTCCACGAGACCAGGCTCGACACTGTGAAAACCTGGTCGAGCAATCGCCGGCCGGCCCCCAGCTGGGCCATCAACCAGCTGCAGTCGCTGTTACGGCGTATCGGCCCCGCAGGCGAAGACTATGCTGCGCTGGCGCGCCCGAAGAGATTCGAACTCTGACCGAGATTCATAGTTTATTGGTCTGGGGGCGTCGCGGCTTGGTCGAACCGCTGCCGGCGATTTCCACACCGCATGGCACGCCCTTTGCTGATGCGGCCGGATGGCCTTGCACTCGCAAAATGAAGGCTGCCAGGAGCCCGCTCTATGGAGCGGGCGGGAAGCGCCGTCGAGCTCCGGCCGGCGCCGAAGGCGCGCGGCGCGGCGCACCCGTAGGAGCGTCAGCATAGCGCCGCCGAAGGCGGGACGCGGGAACGAGTGCGCCCGGCCGTAGGTCTCCCTACGCGGCGCGTGCGCCGCCCTGCGTCAGCTGGGATAATCCGATTCGAGCCCGTCGCTATCCTCAGCTGGGCCGATTCGGCCCAGCAAAGGGAGATTGCAGTTTCGCGTGACGCCGCAACCTGTTCCACCGTTGGCGCTGAGATGACTTGATGCGATCACAGCTGGCTTCCCGGGTTGATAGGTGCCGGTTGAGCGGCATGCGCCATAAGCTCGCGGATCATAGGTGGTTGTTCCGGGGTGGGAAGCCGTAAGCAAGTTCGAATAAGCGGCACGGTCGCAGATGCATTAGCGTGGCTAAAACCTTCATCTCGGGTTGTGTTTCCGATGCCGACTAACATTGCGCCCACGCTGTGAATGTCCCACCGAAGACACTGATCGCAAAACCATTGAACCCACGGCCAAGCGGCGATGTATCGCGAGACCAGGCCTGCGCCAATGCGGCGAAAGGCTTCCGCTGCGGCGCGGCGGTCATCCGGTGGTGCGTCTTTGGATAGATTTCCGAAGACGATCAGGCATTCCTGCGCCTCGCGGCGGAGATCCACGATTTCCTTTAGCGGCTCAAAAAGAAGCCTGGCGCCCGCCCATCCAAGAGCACCAAGAATGACACTGGCTATTGCTGACCACATTGCGGCCTTCCGTTCAGAACTCCTTGGGCGGCAAGTTTCAGGCGCTCCGGCGCACCAAAGATCACGCCGTTACAATTCGGACATTTGGGCGCGTATAGACGCCAAGGGTGAGGGCTTCACCCAGCGCCGGGGGCTTGTACTTGATGAAAAAGCTCTCAAACGAAAAGACGTGCTCATCTCCGTTGTCGTCTGTCAGAACCAAATCCGCCATTCCGAGCGGGCCGCCCATTTGCGCGCCGCAGTAGGAGGAAACCGCGGCAAAGAGCTCGCGCTCGGATATTCGGCTAAACCGCTTGGCGAATCCTCCTGATTGTATGCAGTGACGGCATGGTTTAGCTGGATCAAAATCGCTCGGTCGGCGGCTGCGGTGAGGATGACAGGTAATCATTCCGACCAGAGGGCGGTCAACGCCGGCGGCTTCGACGAAACGCCAGAGCGTGCTGGAGATTGTATTGCCAAAATCGCGATGGAGAGACTGGACGGAGGCAATGGCAATAGGGAGATCCCTAGCTTCGACGACAAATCGGTCGCGTAGAAATAGCAGACGTCCAGCTCCATAGTTCGCTTCAGCCTCCACCTGTGCCTCACAGTCCGGAGTAAGGGTCTGCCTGTTGTCGCCGTGCATGACATCGGCATGCCAAGGGATCAGGTCATGTACGACTTCATGGGCCTCACTCCAGCGATGCTTTTTTTGAGGTAACGAACCGTCAAGAAAAATGCGCCTGCGATCGGGAAGGTAAAGCGCTTGAAGGGACAATTTTTTGATTGCATCCAGCAAGAGCATCGGTCGTTGATAAACTTGAATTGTTGCTACGCGGATGCGCGATACCGTTTCGCGTATCAGACCAGGATCGTCCGCAGTATAATAATATAAGTCAAGCTTCAGGAGGTCTCGTACTTCCGGCAAGCGAAGCGGGGGCTCAGGATTTCCAAGCCCCCGCAACACGCGTTCGATGCGCCCGTCAATATCCTGGGCGGTTTTCTCCTTCACAAGGTAGTTCTTGGCCACTCAACGTCCCTATTTCTGTTCACTCAGGACAGAAATGAAGGCCTCCAGCGCACTGCGTTCTTCGGAGGTCAATGCCGCAACTGACTCCGATCGCGCAGCGAAGCGTACAGCTTCGCTGGTAAGGCGGTTATCCCTTGCTGCGGTAAGACCAGCCACTTGCATGAGGTTGGCGCGCTGAACACCGAAGAAATTTGCGAGCTGGTACACCGTTCGTAGCTCGGGTTTGTATTGACTGTTCTCTTCGATGGTAACGAGTTCAACCACCTCAACGTCGGCATCTTCCGCTAGCTTCTCAACACTCAGGCCGCGACTGCGACGCATCAGCCGCACGAAACGGCCAAATGCAACGCTCGTCTCCTCTGATGTCTCAACCGGAGCAACTCCGCTGTCGAATACCGGATCGATCGCGAGCAGACCGGCGCCGATCTCGGCATCAGCCTCAAGCTGAGCCATCCGGAGACACCAATCCTTCGTCATTTCGATCCTCATGTTCTACCTCCTTTCGCGATAAAGGCCTCCGCTTGCTCGGGTGTCATTTCAAAGTAGCGGAGCCCCTGATAGTCTTGATCAGGACCCAAATCTGTCATGCCACAGGTGTTAGCGTAAAAGCTGTTGGACTGTGGCAGAGAATGGAGTCCGATCCTCCCCTTGAAGTCCTCGTGTTTGCTCAATTCTACTGCGGCACGCATGAGCACACTTCCGACGCCGCGATATCGAGGAGGATCGAATAGAAGCTCTTTTCGGTTCCACGGCGCATTTTCAACGAACGAGACATAAACCAAGTTCTTGCCCTTTTGGCTGTCTATGCGAGCGCGTTTCATCGTTGTGTCGACGAGCATCATGCCTTGCGTGAGGTCCCCGCAAACGACGCTGAAACCGGGGTTCGCAAGCATCCCTTGCAAAGCAGCCGTCTTGCGCCGCCAGTCCCAGTGTCGGCTCTGAGGCCAGTGCTTACGTTCAACGCCAGCTCGTTTGAGGCGCTGAACCGCCTTAAACTGCTCAGGAAGCCACTCGCCTTCATAATCGGCGAGCTGCGTTTCAGTAATGGCGTCCCATAGCTCTGCCGCCTCGGCCTGCCCAGTCGCAGAGTTCAAAAGAAAAACAGGTGAGACGGTAACGGTCATAGTATCATCACCTCGGCCTTTTCCTTCGTCTTGTCGTCCTCGAAGAATAGTTTGCCGCCGGACTCCAGACGACTCTCAACCAGCTGGTAAAGGCGAAGTGCCTGGCGCAGAAGCGACGTCTTGCTCAGGTCCTTTTTGGCACATAAGTCTTCAAGTACACTCATCTCCGCTTCCGTTAGATTGAGTGTCATCGTCTTTTTACCGGTATTCATGCGCCGTCCTCGCTCCATTACTGCATTTTTATATAATGCAAAATAGCCACGATGTCAATAAAAAAAAGCTATTTCACAGCTATTGAATAGCTATAAACTAGCTAATATATCAAGAAGCAGACCCCCCAGAGGTCGGCGGGGATCGCCTTTACAGAGGATACAAAAATGCAGACGGAAGCTGAGCACCAGGGAGCATCCCCTGACGAAGAGGTGATTGTCGAGAGGCTCGAGGAAATCGAGCGTCTCGAAGAGGAAATCCTCGAACTCATCGAGATCGAGGCGTACGCGGCGACGCTCAAGCGCAAGCCGAGAGCAAAGGTCTACGCGTTCCGGGTCGGCAAGACTCGTATCGAGGTGACGGACCCGATCATCACTGGTCGACGCATCCTCGAACTGGCCGGGAAGGTTCCGCCGGAGAAATACACGCTGCGCCAGGTCGAGCATGGAGGGGTGCTCAAGCCGATCGCGCTCAACGATGAGGTCGATCTACGCGCCCCAGGCGTCGAGCGCTTTCGGGCGATGCCCCGCACGGCGCAGGACGGCTAATCAAATGGCTGCACCTGATCCGCAAAATCTCCGGCGGCAGTTTCGGCTGCCGCTGGAGGACGAGGCCTTCCTCAACGGCCTTGCCCTCCCTTGGGAGGCTGTAATCGAAGCGGGACAGCGTTGGGTGCTGGTGTACGGCGAGGATGTTCCCGCCGGCTACAATCACTCCAGCGTCGATGTCGCAGTCATGATGGCGCCGGGATACCCGCCGGGTCCCTTGGACATGGCGTACTTCTATCCGCCGCTCGTTCGAGCAAACGGCACCGCACCCTGTCGATCGGAAAGCCGGGCCAACATCGACAGCAAAGCCTGGCAAGGCTGGTCACGGCATCGCAACCCCGACAACCCGTGGCTGCCTGGCGAGGACAATCTCGAAAGCCATTACTTCTACATGCGGGCTTGGCTGGTCGATGAACTCAAACGGTGACGGCATGGACGTAACGCTCAGCTTGACGGAGAAGCAGCACGCGGTGCTCGGTCTCCATTTATTCTCGGGCGACGGCAACGAGTCCGCCGCCATCCTGCTGTGCGGTCGCAGCGCTGGCGCCAAACGGCACAAGCTCTTGGCGCGGACGATCCACCTTATCCCCCACAAGGCGTGTATCGAGCGGACGCCCGTCTCGATCGTATGGCCGACCGATATCATGGAGCCGTGGCTTCAAGAGGCCGATCGGCTTGGCCTGAGCATGGTCAAGGTCCATTCCCATCCCGGCGGCTACTCCGACTTCTCATGGCAGGACGATCAGTCAGACGGCGATCTCTTCCCGTGCATCGACGGCTGGATAGCGGCCGATGTGCCGCATGCGAGCGCGGTCATGCTGCCCAACGGGCGCATGTTCGGCCGGACTGTCTCGTCGCGGGGCGTGTTCGAGCGGTTGCGCCTCGTCACGGTTGTCGGCGACGATCTCCACTTTTGGCGTCCGCATGACTTCGGCCATGAGCGCCCGCCGGACCTGCCGGAATTCACTAAGCGCCACGCAAAGGCTTTCGGTGCGCGCACCACACGAGCGCTGAGCGAGCTTTCGGTGGCCGTGGTTGGCGCCTCTGGCACTGGCAGTCCGACCATCGCGCAATTGGCGCATCTCGGCGTGGGCCGCATCGTGATCGTCGATCCCGACCGGGTCCACGAGTTGAATCTCAATCGGATCCTCTACGCGACCATTGAGGACGCGAAGGCGCGACGTTTTAAGGTTGACGTGCTTGGCGATGCGATCGAGCGTATTGGGCTCGGCACCGTTGTCGAACGATACCCCGTCAATCTCTACACCCCTGAGGCCGTGCGTGCCGTTGCTGGCTGCGACGTGGTATCTGGTTGCATGGACACGGCGGAAGGACGGTTTTTGCTGAACCTGCTCGCGAACTTTTACATCCTGCCCTACATCGATATTGGCGTGACGCTCGAAGCCGGCGAGGACGGTGAGATCACCCAGGTCTGCGGCTATCTGCATTACCTACAGCCGGACGGATCGTCCCTCTTGAGCCGCGGCGCGATCACGCTTGAGGACGTTCAAGCTGAAGGCATGAAACGCCAGAATCCGGTCTATTACGAGGAGAAACGCAAGGCTGGATACATCAAAGGTGTCGAAGAAAACCGCCCGGCGGTCATCAGCGTCAACACACAATTCGCCGGGCTTGCAGTCAATGAACTGATCGCCCGGCTGAATGGGTTTCGTGAGAACCCAAATCGCGCTTACGCCAAGATCGGAATGAGCCTGAGCGAGATGGCCTTCTATCCCGAGACCGAACCGGCAGCGGTCTGCCGCTACATGAGCCGCCAAGTCGGCAAGGGTGACGTTACGCCCCTCCTGAATTTACCTGAACTCAGCGATCCGGAGACAGCATGACCCAGTTGATGACCGTCCTGCGCGCCATCGCTAGGTTATGGTCGGCTTTTTTGGCCTGGGTCAGGGGGAGGCCGCTTGAGGATGAACCCTTCCGAATCGAACGCGTCGATGACGAACCGGACCGTTTCGCGCCCCGGGCCCTTTATGTGATCGAAGATACCGGCCGAGCCTGGGCAGCCGCAATGGCGTGCCCTGGCGGCTGCGGGCAGGTTCTGCATATGAATCTCCTTCCCGATACAGCGCCTGTCTGGCAACTCACAGAGCATACCGACGGAACAGTATCGCTTGCTCCGTCCGTATGGCGAAGGGAAGGATGCGGGTGTCATTTCTGGCTTCGCCGGGGTCGAATCGAATGGTGTGACCACCGATGACCGAATCTGTTTTTGGCATATGTCATATCTGCGGCCAGGATAAGAAACTCTCCTTTGAGCACGTGCCGCCTCGGGCTGCATTCAATGATCGCCCGGTCCTTCGCACGGCGTTTGAAGATTTCCTTTGCAGCGAGAACCCGGACGAGATTAAGGGCAAAATCCAACAACGGGGAGCGGGAGCGCACACTCTCTGCGAAAAGTGCAACTCCGACACCGGTGCCTGGTATGGAGGAGCTTATGCAAAATGGGCGAGTCAGGCCATGCAGCTCATCATTGAGACGCGCGGCAAACCTTCACTCGGATATCCGTTCAATCTGTTCCCGCTTCGGGTGCTGAAGCAGATCATTTGCATGTTCTTTAGCGCGAATAGTCCGCAGTATCAAAAGCTCAATACCGATTTGGTGCGATTTGTTCTTAACCGCGAGTCGCGAGATTTGCCTTCGAGGGTGCGCGTGTATGTCTTCTACACATTATCCGGCCGTTTTCGCGCCATCGGCGCGACAGGCGTCTTACGCGGGCTTGGCAGCGGCAACTCAAGCATCGACGTTATTGCCGAAATCACCTTTCCACCCTTCGGCTGCGTGATGACCTTGGGCGATTCCGACCCGCCCGACAACAGGTTTGTGAGATCACCAGTTTTTCGCAATTCGAATATAAGGATTGGTACGCGGGCCTGTGGATGAAGTTACCCCTAATGCCGATCTACACGGGATTCCCTGGTGATTATCGAACGCGCGACGAAACATTAAGAGATGCCGCAATAAACAAACAATATGAAGCACAGCTCCGGAGTAACTCTTCAGATGCGTTACCCGCGTAGCCCAAAGGTACAGTTGGCCGGACCACATCCGCGCAGCAAATGCGCGCTCCTTAGGGCCAACCACGGCCCGTACAGGCTCATCCCGACGTCGGCATGCGGACGCATAGACGCCTCGCCTGAGACAGAATGGCCGATAGTGTTTCAACAGCCCACCGTCCAGCGTTCGGCGACGGTCGTCGCGAGCGCGCTTATGTTGCTTGTCCACCGGATCAGTAAAGCCATGCCGGGTGGCCCCGCTCTCGATAGCATGGCGCGCCCTTTGCTAATGCGGCGGGGTGGCCGCCGTAAAATGGCAAGGCGCCAGGCCTTTCACTCGCAAAATGAAGGCTGCCAGGAGCCCGCTCTGTGAAGCGGGCGGGAAGCGCCGTCGAGCTTCGGCCGGCGCCAAAGGCGCGCAGAGCGGCGCACCCGCAGGAGCGTCAGCATAGCGCCGCCGAAGGCGGGGCGCGGGACCGAGTGCGCCCGGCCGGAGCTCTCCATGCGCGGCGCGTGCGCCGCCCCGCGTCAGGGATCGTGACCCGAATGGGCGGAGACGCTCGTGCTGGGGGTGACAATACGAGTGATCGGCTGAGCGGCTCCGGGCGCAACGCGCCTAGAGCCCGGCCCGAAGGGGACGCGCCAGAAAATATGCCTGCAAAGATGGTCGAGAAAACTTCCCCAGACTAAATCCCAGACTAAACGGCGCTTTTAGTCTGGGGCGATTTTGCGTTGGAGGAGAAAAACCAGCGGTTTCAGTTTGTTAACTGGCGCGCTCGGAGGGATTCGAACCCCCGACCCCCAGATTCGAAGTCTGCAGGTCCGATAAGCATCGCGGATTGATCGAGCGGCGGTGGCCACGCTCCCTGACGACATCCCGCGGCACGCTGCTATCAAATGCAGCCGGGGTCGGAGAGGTTGCCCAAGACGCGAGCCTTGCACGGGTAAAGATGAAGGCTGCCAGGAGCCCGCTCTGTGGAGCGGGCGGAAAGCGCCGTCGAGCCGCCGGACGGCGCCGAAGGCGCGCAGCGCGGCGCACTCGATCCCGCGT
>Ga0209068_10000250_pt1 | contig 31592 bp, 30 predicted proteins | sample ColStrG_CSR_2012_FD_187200 | JGI IMG/M metagenome (GOLD analysis project Ga0209068, IMG submission 187200) | Freshwater sediment microbial communities in response to fracking from Pennsylvania, USA - Cold Stream Run_MetaG_CSR_2012 (SPAdes)... | ecosystem: Environmental > Aquatic > Freshwater >...
CGCTTCTGGGCAATGATGCGCAGACCGGCAGCCTCGATCTTGGCGTTGATCGCGCCAGTGAGATTGCGGGCGGTCGCGTCCGGCTTGATAATGGAGAAAGTGCGCTCGATGGCCATCGTGGGATCCTTGGTGATGCGGGCATGTCGCTGGATGTCCGCCGCTTATAGCTGCCCGGCCAGGGCCCATCAAGCCGGGCTTGCCGCGCCAAATGGGCGGCCAGAGCTCTCGCTCCTCACCCGCTGCTGGGTGCTCCAGCGCCAACTGCGACCATAGGCGGTGATTGGCTGCTCGACGAGTTTTGTGCCCGCCCAGCCGACGAGAACGGCTACCGGCACTGCCGCCAGGGTAACCAAAAGCTGGGCCGGTGTCCCGATGTCGGGCTGAGCCGAAAGAATAAGACCATGCATCAGTCCCAGCACTGTCAAGTGAGTGAGGTAGATGCTGTAGGACGTATTGCTAAAGAAGCAGAGCACCCGAGAGTTGAACCGCCGGGCTTCTGGCGCCCCACGCACGAGACTCAAGATGAAAGCCGAGGCGGCGACGGCAACCAGCAATCTGCCGAAAATCTCGAAGTTGTGTCCATGCCCCTGATCGCTGAGCTTGAGGAGGATGGTCGCGACCAGCAGAACCGGAGGCAAAACCCGAAGCAAAAGATCATAACGCTGCCAAGGGATGCCTTCGGTCTTCCACAGTACCCCCGCGATCAGGCCACAGATCAACGTGTCCGCGATCCCCGGCAACAGGACCATGCCCGCCATTGGCGGCAATGCGCCTGTCAGGATCACATGGGCCCGGAATGCGACGCTCAAGACCAGTCCAGCGGCGAGGGCCGGCAGCAGCCGCCGCCGTGGCACCACGAAGAAGAAGGCCGGGGCGATGAGATAGAACTGCTCTTCGACCGCCAGCGTCCAGGTCGGAGCAAGCCAATGGGCCCCGATGGTGTTGGTGGAAACAAAGTAGAAATTCTGTACAAAGGCGAGATAGGACCACAAGGGGAAGCTTGCGCGCACGTCGAGCCAGGCGGCTGAGCCGAAATACACGACGCAGGCAAATACCAGGGTTACACAGACGAAATATACCGGCAGCGTCCGGCACAGGCGGCGCACATAGAACACGACAAAGAAGTTGGCCCGATCCTGCTTTTCCAAAATGAGACGGCCGACCAGAAACCCGCTCAAGACGAAGAATGCGATGACCGCGATCCAAGCAACGGCAAAGACAGATTTACCGTGCGGCACCTCGGCAATGTAATGGGACACCAGCACAAACAGGGTCATGAGGCCGCGAAAGCCGTCGAGCGCCGCCATTCTCGGCTCGCTGCCACCTGGGGACACGAATGTCGGCACGGGCGATGATGGCAAAGTTGCAGTGCCCAATGAGCGACCCTCCAGACCGCATCCGCGTTCACCAACCCAGGTAACCATGCAATTTGAGCGCCAATTTTCGCCGGCACCTTTTCGAATGCTGGAAAGCGCCCGGCAGGCTGTTTATAAGTGACTGCGGGATCCCGTAGCTCAGCTGGATAGAGCATCTGCCTTCTAAGCAGAGGGTCGCAGGTTCGAGCCCTGCCGGGATCGCCAATACCTCGTCGCGGAACTGCTGCAACGCACACCGATGCTGCAATGCAGCACCGAATCCACATTGACTGAACCGTCACGTCCTGAGTAATTGCCCATCGTCTGGAGCAATTGCCCAAACACCTCATGGGAGGAAAATCAATGAAACTACGTCAGGCATTCCTGGCGTCTTGCGCCCTGCTCGCCCTCGGCGGGTTGGCGCAAGCCGCGACCAAGCTCACGATTGCCACCGTCAACAACGGTGACATGATCCGTATGCAAAAGCTGACCGACGACTTCACCAAGGCCAACCCCGACATCACGCTCGAGTGGGTGACCCTGGAAGAGAACGATCTGCGCCAGAAGGTCACCAAGGACATTTCGACCAAGGGCGGCCAATACGACGTCCTGACCATCGGCATGTACGAAACGCCGATCTGGGGCAAGAAGGGCTGGCTCGTCGAACTGAACGGCCTCGACGATCCCAAGGACATTCTGCCCGCCGTCATTGGCGGCCTGTCGGCTGACGGCAAACTCTATGCCGCGCCTTTCTACGGCGAAAGCTCCTTCGTCATGTACCGCAAGGACCTGATGGCAAAGGCTGGCTTGAAGATGCCAGACGCGCCGACCTGGGACTTCATCATTGACGCAGCCAACAAGATGACGGACCGCGCCGCCGGCGTGAACGGCATCTGCCTGCGCGGCAAGGCCGGTTGGGGCGAAAACATGGCCTTCATCGGCTCCATGGCCAACTCCTTTGGTGCCCGCTGGTTTGACGAAAAGTGGCATCCCCAGTTCGATACCCAAGAGTGGAAAGACACGCTCAATACCTACCTGAAGGTGATGAAGGATGCTGGCCCCGCCGGCGCCTCGGGCAATGGCTTTTCGGAGAACCTGGCGCTCTTCCAATCGGGCAAGTGCGGCATGTGGGCTGACGCAACGGCTGCCGGCTCGTTCGTGATGGACGCCAAGGCTGCCAAGTTCGCCGACCAGACAAGCTTCACGCTGGCGCCCGACAAGGGCCTCGGCAAGCGCGCCAACTGGCTCTGGGCTTGGGCTCTCGCCATCCCCGCCGGTTCGCAGAAGGTCGATGCTGCCCAGAAGTTCGTCAGCTGGGCCACGTCCAAGCACTATGCCGAACTGGTCGCCTCGAAAGAAGGCTGGGCCAATGTCCCTCCGGGCACTCGCGTTTCGCTCTATGCGAACCCTGAGTATCTGAAGGTTCCGTTCGCCAAGATGACCTTGGACTCGATGAATGCGGCTGATCCGACACATCCGACAGTAAAGCCGGTTCCCTATGTCGGCGTGCAGTTTGCGTCCATTCCCGAGTTTGCAGGCATCGGCACCAAGGTTGGCGAGCTGTTCTCGGCCGCGTTGGCCGGTCAGATGTCGTCCGACGACGCCCTGGCGCAGGCTCAGACCTATACGACTGACGCCATGACCAAAGCTGGCTACATCAAGTAGGCCAACCACTCACGGGTCTCTCCCTCTCCGCCTAGTGCGGGGAGGGCACTCCGAGACTACCCATCTACACGGTTGCTGCCCCCGGGCAGCGCGCAACCAATCGGAAGCGGCCGTTGCCCTGCGCATCGCGGTGGCGGTTCGTAGCCGATGATCCGAGCGCAGATCACCATGGCAACTCGTCAGGCTCAGGTTGTCGGAAAATGGGCGCTAGCTCCCTCGGTGGCCGTCCTGGCCGCCTGGTCGTTCGTGCCGCTGGCACTGACCATCTACTTCTCTTTCCTGCGTTACAGTCTGCAGGATCCCACCAACACGGGTTGGGCCGGCTTTTCGAACTTCTATTACTTCTTTAAGGATCCCTATTTCCTCAAGGATCTGATCAACACGCTGGCCCTGGTCGGTGGCGTCATCGCCGTCACCGTGGTTGGCGGCGTGCTGCTGGCGCTGCTGTTGGACCAGCCCTTCTGGGGTCGCGGCATCGTCCGCCTGCTCATGATCTCGCCGTTCTTCATTATGCCCACCGTTTCCTCGCTGGTGTGGAAGAACCTGATCATGCATCCGGTATTCGGCTTGTTTGCCGGCATTCAGCGGTTTTTTGGAGTCCAGCAACCCTTCGACTGGTTTGGCAGGGTGCCGCTATTTTCGGTCGGCTTCATCGTGTCCTGGCAATGGCTGCCCTACGCCGCGTTGATCCTGCTCACGGCCCTTCAATCGCTCGATGAGGAACAGAAGGACGCCTCCATGATGGATGGGGCAGGGCCTTTGAGCTATTTCCGCTACATCGTGCTGCCGCATCTTGCCCGCCCGATCACGGTCGTCATCTTGATCGAGACGATCTTCCTCTTGAACATCTTCGCCGAGATCAAGGTCACATCGGTGGGCGGCTTTGCCGGCAATCTCACCTATCTTGTGTTCTCGCAGCTTAACGATGCCAACGACGTCGGCATGGCCGCAGCCGGCGGCCTGGTCGCCGTGGTGCTGGCGAATATCGTCTCCACCTTCCTTGTGCGCCTCGTCGGCCGCAACCTGGAGGCTTGATCGATGGCGCGCAGACAGTCCACCGGCCGAACCGCCCTGCTCACCATCGTCGCATGGGTGATCGGCCTGCTCATGTTCTTTCCGATCTTCTGGACGGCGGTCGCCGCCTTCAAGACCGAGTCCGACGCCTACACCTTGCCGCAGAACTTCCTGACGACACCCTGGACGCTGGAGAACTTCGGCATCGTGCAGGAGCGGTCCGACTATCTGCGCTATGTGTTCAACACGACCGTCATCGTCCTGCTCTCGACCTTGCTTGGTCTGCTGTTCGCCATACCGGCAGCATGGTCGATGGCGTTCTCCCCCGCCCATGAGTCCAGCAGCAGCCTTAGTGGCAAGACGTGGCTCGCCATCATAGCGGCCTCACTCGCCATCTGCTTCCTCACGCTCTACCTGAACAACTGGACAGTCAACAACGTCGTCGTCGGCATCGTTTTGCTGCTGATCTTTGTCGTACCGGTTAGCGTGTGGGTCTGGACGCGGCGCACCACCGACACGCTTCTCTGGATGCTCTCGACCAAGATGATGCCGCCGGCAGGCGCGCTCATCCCGATCTATCTCATTTTCAATCGCAATGGTCTGGTCTTCAAGGATTGGGGCGGGATTAATCTCACCAGCTACAGCATCATGGATAGTTTCTGGGGCATGGTTCCCTTGATGATGTTGCTCAACCTGCCGATCATCATCTGGATGCTGTTCACCTACTTCAAGGAGATCCCGGTGGGTATCCTGGAGGCTGCCCGCATGGACGGCGCCTCGTTGTGGAGCGAATTGACCCGAGTGCTCACACCAATGGCGTTGCCGGGCATTGCCTCCACTTGCCTGCTCAATGTGATCCTCGCCTGGAACGAGGCCTTCTGGTCGCTCAACCTTACCAACAAGGCGGCCGCGCCACTGTCCTTCTTCATATCGGAATATTCGAGCCCCGAGGGCCAGTTCTGGGCCAAGCTCTCGGCCGCTTCGATCATGGCCATCGCGCCCATCCTGATTATCGGTTGGTTCTCGCAGCGGCAGCTCGTCCGTGGCCTCACCTTCGGCGCCGTGAAATAACGCTTACGCAGGATCCGTGACCATGGGAAGCATTGCCCTCAAAAGCGTCGTCAAGGCTTTCGGCGAAATCAAGATCATCCATGACCTCGATCTCGACATCGCGAACGGCGAATTCGTCGTCTTCGTTGGCCCGTCAGGTTGCGGCAAGTCCACGCTGCTGCGGCTGATCGCCGGTTTGGAGGATGCCACCTCCGGATCGATCACCATCGACGGCGAGGATGTGACCGACGCGCCGCCCGCCAAACGCGGGTTGTCGATGGTGTTCCAGTCCTACGCGCTCTATCCGCACATGACCGTGCGGGACAACATCGCGTTTCCGCTGAAGATGGCCAAGATGGACAAGGCCGGCATCGACAAGAAAGTCGCCGACGCCGCCCGCGTCTTGAACCTTGCCAGCTATCTCGACCGCAAGCCGGGACAACTCTCGGGCGGCCAACGCCAGCGCGTCGCCATCGGGCGCGCGATCGTGCGTGAACCGCGCGCCTTCCTGTTCGACGAGCCTCTCTCCAACCTCGATGCCGCCCTGCGTGTCGGTATGCGGATGGAGATCAGCGAGTTGCATCGCACCCTCAAGACTACCATGGTCTACGTCACTCATGATCAGATCGAGGCCATGACGCTGGCCGACAAGATCGTGGTGCTGAACGCGGGCCGCATCGAGCAGGTCGGCTCGCCGCTCGAGTTGTACAAGGCCCCGGCCAACCAGTTCGTCGCCGGCTTCATCGGCTCGCCGAAGATGAACTTCGTCGGCGGCGCTCCGGCGGCCAACCGGCAGGCCGCCACCATCGGCGTGCGCCCCGAGCACATCCGCATTTCGCGCGATACCGGTGAATGGGCCGGCACCGTTGGCGTTGCCGAGCATCTGGGGTCGGACACGTTCCTCCATGTCCAGGCCGCGGCGCTCGGCACGCTGACAGTTCGGGGCGATGGCGACATCGCGGCAGGCTACGGCGACCGGGTCTTCCTGACTCCCGATCCCGCGCGCATTCACAGGTTCGACGATAAGGGAATCGCACTTAGATGAAGCGGCTCGAAGGAAAATCGGCGCTGATCACCGGCGCAGCGCGAGGGATCGGCGCCACGTTCGCGGCGGCCTATGCGGCCGAGGGTGCGACAGTGGCCATCGGCGATATTGATGTTGCGCGCGCCGAAGCGACGGCGAGGGCCATCGGCCCCGCCGCCTATGCGGTGCGGCTGGACGTGACCGATCAGGCCTCGATCGAGGCGGCCATCGCCACGGTCGAGACCAAGGCCGGAGGCCTCGACATCCTCGTCAACAACGCGGCCCTGTTCGATATGGGCCCCATTGTCGACATTCCGCGCGCCAGCTTCGACAGGCTGTCTGCCATCAATGTCGGCGGCGTGTTGTTCATGTTGCAGGCCGCCGCCAAGTCCATGATCAAGAACAAGCGCAAGGGCAAGATCATCAACATGGCGAGCCAGGCGGGCCGGCGGGGCGAGGCCCTGGTGCTGGTCTACTGTGCGACCAAGGCGGCCGTGATCAGCCTCACTCAATCGGCCGGCCTCGAACTCATCAAGCACGGCATCAACGTCAACGCCATCGCGCCCGGCGTGGTCGATGGCGAGCACTGGGAGGGCGTGGACGCCTTGTTCGCCAAGTACGAGAACCGGCCCAAGGGCGAAAAGAAGCGGCTCGTCGGCCAGGCCGTCCCGTTCGGGCGCATGGGGACGGCCGATGACCTTACCGGCATGGCCATATTTCTTGCATCGCACGAGAGCAACTACGTCGTCGCCCAAACCTACAATGTCGACGGCGGCAACTGGATGAGCTGAGCAGTCTCGAAAGGACGTGTCATGTATCTGGAAAAGCTGAAGCTGGACAAGAAGGTCGCGGTCGTCACCGGTGGTGGCCAGGGCATTGGCGCTGCTATCGCGCAGGCCCTGGGAGAGGCGGGGGCGACGGTCATTGTCGCCGATATGATGGCCGACCGGGTGAGCGAGAGCGTCGCCAAGCTCAAGGCGTTGAAGATCGATGCCCACGGCGTCACCCTCGACGTCACCAAGTCGGCTGAGGTCGACAAGGTGGCCGCCCAGGTGATCAAGGATCACGGCCGCGTCGACATCCTGGTCAACAACGCCGGGGTCGCCAAGAGCGACGTGAAGGCTGAGGACACATCCGATGCCCATTGGCGCCACCACATGGATGTCAATGTGGACGGATTGTTTTGGTGCTGCCGCGCCTTCGGCAAGCAGATGTTGAGGCAAGGTAAGGGCTCGATCGTCAATATCGGCTCGATGTCCGGTTTCATCGTCAACAAGCCGCAGCCGCAATCGTTTTACAATGCCTCGAAGGCCGCCGTGCATCATCTGACACGCTCGCTGGCGGCTGAATGGGCGGCCAGGGGCGTGCGTGTCAACGCCGTCGCCCCGACCTATATCGAGACGCCGTTGACCAAGTTCGGCATCGAGGAGAGCCCGGCGATGTACAAGACCTGGCTTGAGATGACGCCGATGGGCCGTGTCGGCCAGCCCGACGAGATCGCCTCGGTGGTACACTTTCTGGCCAGCGACGCCTCCAGCCTGATGACGGGGTCAATCGTACTCGCCGATGGCGGCTATTGCTGCTGGTAAGTGATGACAAGCACCACGTCGCGACCGAAACTGATTATCTTCGATTGCGACGGGGTGCTCGTAGACAGCGAACCCCTGTCCATCCGGGTGTTGGTCGAGACCATGGCTTCGCTCGGCGTGCCAATGTCCGCGCGCCAGTGCTACGAGCTTTTTCTCGGCCGCAGCTTCATGAGCATGAAGCTGACCTTGCTCGAGAAGTTCAACTTGGAGCTGACGGACAAGCAAATCGAGGGAATGCGTACTCAGCTCTCAGATCTCTATAGAAGAGAACTCCTGCCGATCGCCGGTGTTGCCCGGACGCTCGAAACACTGGCGATTCCCTGTTGTGTTGCCTCGTCGAGTTTCCCAGATCGGATACGCCTGTCTCTGGAAGTCACCGGCCTGAGCCGGTTCTTTGGCGATCACATCTTCAGCGCCAGCATGGTCGCCAATGGCAAACCGGCGCCCGATCTCTTCCTGCACGCCGCCTCCCGCATGGGCCAGGCCCCCAAGGACTGCCTGGTGATCGAGGACAGCCCTGCCGGCCTTGAGGCGGCGCGAACCGCGGCCATGCGGTCCTTTGCCTTTTTGGGGGGGTCCCACGCGGCGTCGGCCGGGCTCCGCGAGACAATTGCGCCAATGCGACCAACCTGTATCTTCGAGAGGATGGAAGACCTTCCGCGCTTGATCTCCGAGCTCTCGTCATGACAGCCGCCAATCTCTTTTTGGGTATCGACGTCGGAACCAGCAGCGCGCGCGCCGGCTTGTTCGAGGCCGATGGTCGGCTGCTTGGCCGTGGCGAGCATCAGATCGCAATGAACCAGACCCAGCTCGACCATGCCGAGCACGATAGCGAGGACATCTGGGCGGCGGTCGCCAAAGCAATAAGGCTGACCTTGGCCAGTGCGATGGTGCAACCCGACGCGGTCGCCGGCATCAGTTTTGACGCCACATGCTCGCTGGTCGTCCGCGACGCCACGGGCGCGCCGCTGAGCGTCTCAAGCAGTGGCAACAGCCGCTGGGATACCATCGTCTGGCTCGACCATCGCGCGATCCGCGAGGCGGAGGAATGCACGGCAACCAAGCACAGGGTTCTCGATTTTGTCGGCGGGGTGATGTCCCCGGAAATGCAAACGCCCAAGCTGATGTGGCTGAAGCGACATTTCCCCGACCGCTGGGCCCGCGCCGGCTATTTCTTTGACCTTGCCGACTATCTCACTTGGCGCGCGTCGGGAAGCCTGGAGCGCTCGCAATGCACCCTTGCCGCCAAATGGACCTATCTGGGTCATGGCCGGGAGACATGGCGGACCGACTATCTTGACCAGATCGGCATCGGTGACATGCTGGCCCGCGGCCGGTTGCCGGGCCAAGCCAGCCCTATCGGCAAATGCCTGGGTGGGCTGACCGAGGCAGCCGCGCGCGAGCTCGGGCTCACCACGGCGACACAAGTGGGCGTGGGCCTGATTGATGCGCACGCGGGCGCACTCGGTGTGCTTGGCGGCTTTGCCGGCAACGGCCGCGAAATTGAAAGGCACTTGGCGCTGATCGCGGGCACTTCAAGTTGCATCATGGCGCTGTCGGCCCTAGCCAAGCCGGTGCCGGGAATTTGGGGTCCGTATTTTGGCGCGGTGTTGCCGGAGCTCTGGCTCAACGAGGGTGGCCAGTCGGCGACCGGGGCACTGCTGGATCACATCATCCGCAGCCATGCAACAGGTGGAGCGCCCAATACGGCACTCCACCAGCGTATCATTGCGCGTGTGATGGAACTGCGCGCATCGGAGGGCCTCGACCTCGCGGGCCGCCTTCACGTTCTTCCGGACTTCCACGGCAACCGCTCACCGCTGGCCGATGCCCAGGCCGTCGGAGTCATCAGCGGTTTGACGCTTGATGCATCGTTCGACGGTCTTTGCCGGCTCTATTGGCGAACCTGTGTCGCCATAGCGCTTGGTGTGCGTCACGTCCTCGATGCTCTGAACGCCCGGGGTTACGTGATCGATACTCTGCATGTCACGGGCGGCCACACCAAGAACCCGCTGCTGATGGAGTTGTATTCGGACGCAACCGGCAGCACGGTCGTTGAGCCAGCAGCCGAGGACGCGGTCCTGCTTGGCACGGCGATGGTCGCGGCCACGGCCGCGGGTCGGTTCAAGTCACTGAGCGAGGCGGGAGCGGCCATGCAGCGTGGTGGCCTCAGCCGCAAGGCGGAGCCGTCGGCGAAGGCGCGGTTCGACAGTGATTATGCCGTGTTCCTCCGAATGCATGAACAGCGGCAAGAACTTGACAGGCTCGCGGGCTTGCCGCGCTGACGGCTAGGCAAATTCCAGGATCACCGCATCGACAGCAAGGCTATCTCCCGGCTTGGCCTTCAGTGTCTTGACCACTCCGTCGCGGCCGGCCTTGAGAACATTCTCCATCTTCATCGCCTCCACCACGACAAGGTTGTCTCCAGCCTTGACGGCCTGACCCTGCTGCACGAGCATTGCTTTCAAGAGGCCGGGCATGGGACAGAGAAGCAATTTCGAGGTGTCGGGCGGGGCCTTTTCGGGCATGAGCCGAGCCAATGTGGCCTCGCGCAGGGTGTAGACGCGAACCTCGGCACTGACGCCGCGGTGGGCGAGCCAAACGCCGTTCGCGATCGGGCGGACTTGGGCCGCGACTTTCTCGCCGCCGACAAGACCAGTCCATAAAGGTTCGCCGGGCCACCAGCTGCTCTCCACCGCAACTCGCCTGCGCACAGACCCATCACCTCCAACGAAGCTCACCGTGATGGGCTGTGTGATATCGCCCTCGACGTGGACCTGTTCCTCATCACGACCAAACGCGACAATGCGCATTTGCGCGAAGCGGACATTTCCACCCGTCATCTGCTGCGTGATCTGGCGCCGCCGGGCGTTGCCGACGTGATCGATCGCCGTGGCCACCGCCGCCAGCGTCTCGCGATCCTTACCGGCTACGGGGCGCGGAACAAACCCCTCCGGATATTCCTCCTTGATGAAGCCCGTCGACAACTTGCCCTCGCGCCAGCGCGGGCTTTGCATCAGTGCCGAGAGGAATGGAAGATTCTGCGCGATACCCTCGATGGTGAAATCGTCGAGCGCGCGGGCCATGGCATCGATGGCCGCCAGGCGCGTGGGTCCGTGGGTACAGAGTTTGGCGATCAGCGGATCATAGTAGACCGAGACGTCACTGCCCTCGGCGACGCCGGTGTCGTTTCGCACTGTTATGCCCTCGACTGAACCTTCGCGTGGTGGGCGATAGCGGACCAGACGGCCGATCGATGGCAGAAAATCGCGCGAGGGGTCCTCGGCATAAACGCGCGCCTCGATGGCCGCGCCCTTGAGCCGCACATCGGCTTGGCGAAGGGTCAACTTCTCGCCGGCCGCGATCCGGATCATCTGCTCGACCAGATCGATGCCAGTCACCAGCTCGGTCACTGGATGCTCAACCTGGAGGCGGGTGTTCATTTCCAGAAAATAGAAGCTCCTGTCTTGCCCGGCCACGAATTCGACGGTACCGGCAGAATCGTAACCTACCGCCTTGGCCAGCGCGACAGCCTGCTCACCCATCAAATTGCGGGTTTTGCTGTCGAGCAATGGTGAGGGTGCCTCCTCGACCACCTTCTGATTGCGGCGCTGGATGGAGCACTCGCGCTCGCCCAGATGGATGATGTTGCCGTGCTTGTCGCCCAGTACCTGAATTTCGATGTGGCGAGGATTTTCAATGTACTTTTCGATGAGCAGGCGGTCATCGCCAAAGGATGCTTTTGCCTCGGAGCGGGCGAGAGCATAGCCCTCCTCGGTCTGCTTTGAGTTGTAGGCGATCCGCATCCCTTTGCCTCCGCCACCTGCCGAGGCCTTGATCATCACCGGATATCCAACCTCGGCGGCAACTCGCACAGCGTCCTGAGCGTCCGTTATCGCGCCAAGATGGCCGGGCACGGTCGTAACCTTGGCCCGTGCAGCCGCCTTCTTGCTCTCGATCTTGTCGCCCATCGCCGCGATCGCCTTGGCGTTCGGGCCGATGAAGACGACGCCGGCCTTCTGGAGCGCTACTGCGAAGGCTTCACGCTCGGAGAGAAATCCGTAGCCTGGATGAACGGCTTGGGCACCGCTGTCCTTGCAGGCGGTGATGATGCGCTCGATGAGAAGATAAGACTCCACCGCCGGGGCTGGTCCAATGTTGACGGACTCATCTGCCATTTCCACATGCAGTCCATCGTGATCCGCATCGGAATAGACCGCGACGGTCTTGATGCCCATGCGCCTCGCTGTCTTGATGATCCGGCAGGCGATCTCGCCGCGATTGGCGATCAAGATTTTTTGAAACATTCCCCCTCGCGGCGTTTTGGCGCCTGTCCTTTGGTCGAGATCAGTTCTGTCCCGATTGCGGCAACGGGGGCTTAAGGTCAATGACATTGAAAATGAAGCCGGCGTAAACCGCGAGAAAAATCGCGCCCGCCAGCAGACTGGTGGCAACGACGATGCGAAGAAACCGTGGCCTGATGGGAGCCGAGGACGGAGTTCCCGGTACGACGTTTCCTGCCTCCAACTGCGTTCGCAGGCCGAACGGAAGCACCGCGAACAGCACGGTCCACCAGATAACAAAGTAGATGGCAATGCCGAGGGGAATGGTCACGCCGGGTCAAGCCTGTTCGAGTTCAACAAGAGTGCCGATGAAATCCTTGGGGTGAAGAAACAGCACCGGCTTCCCGTGGGCGCCAAGCCTTGGCTCGCCATCGCCAAGAACCCGCGCGCCCTTGGACGTCAAGGCCTCGCGCGCCAGCAGAATATCGTCGACCTCGTAGCACACATGATGCAGACCGCCGCTGGGGTTCTTGGCCAGAAATCGACTGAAGGCCGAATCTGCCGTGAGCGGTTGCATAAGCTCGATCTTGGTGTTCGGCAGCTCGACGAAGGCAATCCTCACGCCATGTTCAGGCAGATCCAGTGGCGCCGACACTGTAGCGCCTAGCATGTCGCGATAGGTCGCCACGGCAGCCCTGATGTCGGGTACGGCGATGGCGACGTGGTTCAGGCGGCCGATCATGCTCACAACACCGTCAGGAGAACCTTGCAGATCGGCTTTTTGCCCCAGGCATCGTTGACCGCGGCGCGGGCTGCGCGCGAGACGGCTTCGCGCACCCGCTCTGCCTCCTTGCGCTTGCCGCGCGGGATGCTGTCGATCGCACCCTCGATCGCGTCAAGGATCAGATCCTCCATCGACCCGGACCGGCCGGCCTCCGGCAGCCCGTCGAGCATGACAATGGGGTCCGCCGCCAGTTCGCCGTCGCGCTCAAGCACAATCGAAACGCACACGACACCGGCAAAGCTGAGCTTGCGGCGCTCGCGAACCGGTCCATCTTCGGCCGGCACCAGCAGATTGCCGTCGCGGAACACGCGGCCCACCGGCACCTCATCGATGACCTTGACCTCGCCGGGACCAAGCCGGACCATGCGGCCATTGCGCGTCTGCACGATGAGCGGCACACCCTTGGATTTGGCGAAACGGCCCTGCTCCTCGAGATGCCGGGCCTCACCGTGCATCGGGATCAGGCATTTCGGGCGGCACCAAGCGTACATCTGTTCCAGCTCTCCCCGGCGGGGATGGCCCGTCACGTGCACCAGCGCATCGCCATCGGTGATGACCTTGACGCCCTGGTCGGCCAGCCCGTTCAAGACGCGGCCAATGTCCTCTTCGTTGCCTGGAATCGGGCGCGAGGAGAAGATCACGGTGTCGCCTGGTGCCAGAGTGACGACGGGATGTTCCTTGTTGGCGATGCGCGCCAACGCGGCGCGCTGCTCGCCCTGGCTGCCGGTGAGCAGCGCAACCACCTTGCTTCGTGGGATGCCCGCGAACTCGTCCTGATCGCGAAACACGAATTTTCGGTCGAGATACCCCGTCTCCTGCGATACCGCGATCACCCTGTGCAGCGCGCGGCCGGCGACAACCAACTCGCGCCCACATTCGCGGGCTGCCTCGGCGACCATGCGCACGCGCCCGACATTGGAGGCGAATGTCGTCACCGCGATACGCTGATCGGCGGCCTTGATGAGTTTTTTCAGTGTCCGGCCGACCTCGCTTTCGGACGGCGAGATGCCATCGCGCAGGGCATTGGTGCTGTCGCAGATGAGGACATCGATCCCTTCATCGCCCAGTTCGCGGATGCGCTTTTCATCCGTTGGGGTGCCAGTCACTGGCTCCGGGTCCAGCTTCCAGTCGGCGGTATGAAAGACGAGGCCAGCGGGCGTGCGGATGGCGAGAGCGTTTGATTCTGGGATCGAGTGGGCCACGGTCACCAGTTCCACATCGAAGGGTCCGACGGTGATCCGGCTCCTGAGCGGAATTTCCTTGATCGGCAGCTTTTCTCCGGGCCGCTCCTCGGCGAGCTTGGCCTTGAGCAGGCCGGCCGTGAAAGGCGTCGCATAAATCGGTACGCGAAGTTGCGGCCAAAGCTCGATGATGGCACCGAGATGGTCCTCGTGACCGTGGGTCAGCACAATGCCATCAAGGTTCTTGCGCTCCTCCACGATGTACCGGATGTCTGGCAGTACGACATCCACGCCGGGCTCGAGGTCGCCGGGAAAGGTGATCCCGAGATCGACCATCAGCCAACGTCTGTTATCAGGTGTCCCGTAGCCGTAGAGATAGCAGTTCATGCCAATCTCGCCGATGCCACCGAGCGGAACAAAAACTAGATCCGCCGTTTGTGATCCCTTGGCCTTTCGGGCTGCCATCTCGTCTCCAAATTACCTAAAAATCGGCGCCGGGCGGCGCACCTATATGAACGTCACCGAACGTGATCAGTCTCTGCCCACCGTCAGCAAGCCGGAGCACCATCGAGCCGTCAGGATCCAAGCCAACAAACTGCCCTTCAATCATCTCCCGCCCTGTATTGACCGTCACCGCCGTTCCCGCCGTCAGGGCACGGCTCATCCAGGCCTCTCGGACTGCCGGCAGGCCCTCGCCACCCGCCCAGATCGCCAGCCAGTGCTCAAGCGCCCCTGCGAGACATTCCAGGGCCAGAGGAGGATCGGCCGAAACACCCAACGCGGCAAGCGAAGTCGACCGGCGGGCGTCCAATTCGGGATGATGCGCGAGATTGATACCGATGCCAATCACGACGTTGTGTGCGTTGGATCCCGGCATCATCCGGCCCTCGATCAATATCCCGGCAAGTTTGGCGCCGTCCATCAATACGTCATTGGGCCATTTGAGGCGAAAAATCAGTCCGGGAGCCAAGTGTTGAACGGTCTGGCAAGCAGCCAGGCCCGCGACCAGTGAGAGTTGGGGCACCGTAGGCAGCAACCGGGGGAAGGTCACAAGCAGGCTTGCATGAAGGTTGCCTGGTGGCGAAACCCAGTGCCGGCCGCTGCGTCCGCGGCCTCCGGTCTGACGATTGGCCGCGATCCACAGCGGCCCACGCTCGCCGAGCGCGGCACGCTGGAAGGCGACCTCGTTGGTCGAACCGACGCTGTCCAACCATTCAATCGCGCGAGATACTTGGACCGGAGGGTCCGGGGCGGGCATGGTTTTCGATCCAAAACTTCCGGCGACCCGCCGGTTCAGAACAGTGAATGGGCGGCTCGTTCGGCGGCGCTCACCAACGGGGCCGGATAGAGTGTAAACAGAATAATGAATGCAGAGCACATGCCAAGCACGACGCGGACCAGGCCGGGCATCGGCTCCAGGCCTTCGGCGGGTTCGTCGAAAAACATGACCTTGACGATCCTGAGATAGTAGTAGGCGCCGATCACGCTGGAGAGCACGCCGATCACGGCCAAACCATACATATTGGCGCGGATGGCGGGCAGAAACACAAACCACTTAGCCCAGAAGCCGGCCAGGGGTGGAATGCCGGCGAGCGAGAACATGAGCGCCGCCAGCAAGGCAGCGAGCGGAAGATTGGTGCGCCCGAGACCGGCAAGTTGATCGATCTCCTCGACATACTGCCCCTTGCGCCGCATCGCGAGAATGACCGCGAAGGTGCCCAGTGTCATCGCCAGATAGATGGCAAGATAGACCAGCACGCCCTGCACGCCGTCCTGGGTTCCCGCCGCGAGCCCCACCAGCGCAAAGCCGACATGGCCGATGGATGAATACGCCATCAGCCGCTTGATATTGCTCTGGCCGATGGCAGCCACGGCCCCCAGCAGCATCGAGGCGATGGCCATGAACGTGATGATCTGTTGCCACTGGCCTGTTATGGCTGGCAGCGCACCCTCCAGGACGCGAATTAGAAGGCCGAAGGCGGCGATCTTCGGAGCGGCGGCGAAAAACGCGGTCACTGGAGTCGGGGCGCCCTGATAGACGTCTGGCACCCACATATGGAAGGGTACCGCCGAAACCTTGAATGCGAGCCCGGCCGTGAGGAATACCAGCCCAAACAGGATGCCGATATTCGGTGCGCCCGCGGCCATCACATGGGCGGCAGCGGCTATGTCGCGAAAATGCGTCGAACCGGTGAAGCCGTAGAGCAGCGAGGCGCCATAGAGCAGCATCCCTGACGATAGTGATCCCAGCACGAAATACTTAAGTCCGGCCTCGCTGGAGCGCAGGTCATCGCGCCGGATGGCGGCCATCACATAGAGCGCAAGCGACTGCATCTCAAGGCCCAGATAGAGCGCTATGAGATCGCCGGCCGAGATCATCATGAACATGCCGGCGGTCGCGAGCAGGATGAGTACCGGGTACTCGAAGCGCATGTTCCCGACATCGCCGAAATAGGCAAAGGATAACAGAAGCGCTCCCGCCGCTCCGATCAACACCAGCATCTTCATGAAGCGCGCGAAGCCGTCATTGATCCAGGCCCCGTCGAAGGCGCTGTCGTAGGCGCCCGGATGGTTCCAGGCACGGTAGGCGATGAGGAAGCCAACAAGAGCGAGAAAGGCAAAAGATAGCCAACCAACCACGAGCCCTCGCTCATCGCGCTCAAAGACGCCGATCATCAGCAGCCCCATCGCGGCCGTCACCAGCATGATCTCGGGCTTGAGTGGGCCATGCAGCAGATCGAGAAGCGTCGTCAGCATTTGCGGTTGACCTTGTTCACGGCGCCAGGGTGGCCACTTGGTGGGCCGCGCCCTCCGCGAGCTTGATGCCGGCCTGCGTATCGGCGATCAGCTTCTGCACCGAGGAGGCCGTCGGATCGATCAAGGGTGCGGGATAGAAGCCGAAGAAAATCGTTAGAATGACCAAGGGAGCAAGAATGACGATCTCACGCGGGCTGAGGTCGAGAATAGTCTTGAGGCTCGCCTTGTCCAGCGCCCCGAAAACCACTCGGCGATAAAGATAAAGCGCGTAGGCCGCCGACAGGATGACGCCAGTTGTCGCCAGAAACGCGACCCAGGTGCTGGCCTTGAACGCGCCGAGCAAGGTGAGGAACTCGCCGATAAACCCGCTGGTACCGGGCAAGCCCACATTGGCGAGCGTGAAGACCATCAGCGCCACTGCATAAATCGGCATCCGCTCGACCAGGCCGCCATACGCATCGATGTCGCGTGTATGAATACGGTCATAGATGACCCCGACGCACAGGAACAGCGCGGCCGAAACGATCCCATGCGAAAGCATCTGGAAAATGCCGCCTTGGATCCCTTGCATTGTCAGCGTGAAGACACCCATCGTCACGAAACCCATATGGGCCACCGACGAATAGGCGATGAGCTTTTTCATGTCCTCCTGGGCCAGAGCCACCAGCGAGGTGTAGATGATGGCGACGACCGACAGTCCATAGACCATCGGCGCGAAATGCAGCGATGCGGCAGGAAACATCGGCAAGGAGAAGCGCAGGAAGCCGTAGCCGCCCATCTTCAACAGCACCCCGGCCAGGATGACCGAGCCGGCGGTCGGAGCTTCGACATGGGCGTCCGGCAGCCAGGTATGCACCGGCCACATCGGCATCTTGACCGCAAAGCTCGCAAAGAAGGCAAGCCACAGCCAGGTCTGCATGGCGGCGGGGAAGGTGCCGGGCTTGAGCAGCGCCACGATGTCGGTGGTGCCGGCGTGATAGTACATCGCCATCAGCGCCAGCAGCATCAGCACGGACCCCGCCAGCGTATAAAGAAAGAACTTGAAGCTGGCATAGACCCGCCGCTTGCCGCCCCACACCCCGATGATCAGGAACATCGGGATGAGGCCGCCCTCGAAGAACAGATAGAAGAGGACCAGATCGAGCGAGCAGAACACGCCGATCATCAGCGTCTCCAGCACCAGGAACGCGATCATGTATTCCTTGACCCGCGTACCGATGGCTTCCCAGGAGGCCAGGATGCACAGCGGCATCAGGAACGTGGTCAGAATGACGAACAGCATCGAGATGCCATCAACGCCAAGCTTGTAGCTGATGCCATTGCCGATCCAGGCGTGTTCCTCCAGGAATTGAAAGCCGGCATTTGAGGGGTCGAAGCCCCTCCAAATCATCAGCGAGACGGCAAACGTGCCCAACGTCGTCCACAGCGCGATCCAACGGGCATTGCGCTGGGCGGCGGCATCATCGCCGCGCACCATCAGCATGGCCAGTACCGCACCGATCAGCGGCAGGAAGGTGGTGATGGAGAGCCAAGGGGTGCCGGTCATGCGCCGTTCCTCAACCAGTGCGTGAACGCATCATGCATGTATTGCCTGAAATCGGGAGGCAGCGCGAACATGGTCGCGATCAGCGTCACACCAATCAGCATGACGAATGCGTAGTGATAGACGAAACCCGATTGCAGCTTGATCGCATCCTTCATCAAATTCTGTATTGAGTTGGCCAAACCATCCGGCCCAATACCGTCTATGACGGCGCCGTCGCCTTGCTTCCAGAGCTGTCGCCCAAGCCAGAGTGCCGACTTGACGAAGATATGGTCATAGAGCTCGTCAAAATACCATTTGTTGAGCAGGAATTCGTAGACGTCATGAACCAGCGGCGTGTTGGCGAGGCGTACCGGCAGCGCAGGCATAGCAATGTAAAACAGCCAGGAGAGCGTAAAGCCAAGCACCATCGCGACCGTCGGAGCCCAACTTACCCAGAGCGGAACATGCTGCATAGCATCGTGAATGATGTTGCCCGGCCCGTTGAATAGCGCGCCCTTCCAGAACTCGGCATATCCCTCGCCGATGAAGAACCCCTCGAACAGCGCACCGGCGCCGATGGCGCCAATCGCTAGCACGACCAGCGGCCCGAGCATGACCCACGGGCTTTCGTGGGCGTGCTCAAAGGTGTCGTGATCAGCGCGCGTCGCGCCGTGGAAGGTCAGGAACATCAGCCGCCAGGAATAGAAGGAGGTGAGGAAGGCGGCGATCACCAGCATGTCGAAGGCATAGCGCGAGATCGGGCTGTGCGCTGCATACGACGCCTCGATGATGGCGTCCTTCGAGAAAAAGCCGGCCAGGCCGCCAAGCCCCGGAACGCCAAACCCCGTCAGCGCCAGAGTGCCAATCAGCATCAGCGCCCACGTCCAGGGGATTTTGCCTGACAACCCGCCCATCTTGCGCATGTCCTGCTCGTGGTGCATGGCATGGATGACCGAGCCCGCGCCAAGGAACAGGAGGGCCTTGAAGAAGGCGTGGGTGAACAGATGGAAGATGCCCGCGCCGTAGGCCCCGACACCGCAAGCCACGAACATATAACCCAGCTGCGAGCAGGTGGAATAGGCGATGACGCGCTTGATGTCGTTCTGCACCAGCCCGACAGTAGCGGCAAAAAACGCAGTGGTCGCGCCCACCAGCGTCACGTAGTAGAGCGCGGTCTGCGACTGCTCGAACAGCGGCGACAGCCGGGCCACCATGAAAACTCCCGCCGTCACCATGGTCGCGGCGTGGATGAGGGCGCTGACCGGTGTCGGGCCCTCCATCGCGTCCGGCAGCCAGGTGTGCAGCAGAAACTGCGCCGACTTGCCCATCGCGCCCATGAAGAGCAGCAGGCACAGCACCGTCATGGTGTCGTAGCTGCCGCCCAGGAACATCATCTTCTGGCCGGCCACGCCCTTGGCGGCGGCGAACACCGTGTCGAAGTCGATGGAGCGGAAAACCAGGAACACGCCGAATATGCCCAGCGCGAAGCCGAAATCGCCGACCCGGTTGACGATGAAGGCCTTCATGGCCGCGGCATTGGCCGACGGCTTCTCGTACCAGAAGCCGATCAGCAGGTAGGACATGAGGCCGACGCCCTCCCAGCCGAAGAACAGTTGCAGGAAGGTGTCCGATGTCACCAGCGCCAGCATGGCGAAGGTGAACAGCGACAGATAGGCGAAGAAGCGCGGCCGGTGCGGATCCTCGTGCATGTAGCCCACGGAGTAGATGTGGACCAGGCACGAGACGGTGTTGACCACCACCAGCATGACGGCGGTGAGCGGATCGACCCGGATCGACCAGTTGACGTCGAGATCACCCGAAGTCAGCCAATGCAGGATCGGGATTTTGATGGCGGCGGCTTCGTGGGAGAGCGCGATCTGGCTGAACGCGATCCACGACAGGATAGCTGCCAGGACCATGAAGGCGCAAGTGATCAGCTCGGACGGCCGCGCCCCGAGCAGGCGGCCGAACAGCCCGGCAATCAGCGCGCCCGCAAGGGGAAGGAAGAGAATGGCCTGATACATTTCGATTCCGGGCTAAGGGTTCATATCAGGGAATATCGTCATCCTCGATCCGTGCGCGCCTCTTGGCGCATCACGGTGTCGGGGATCCAGCGCAAGAAGCGGCAAAGCCTCGCCATTATTTAGTGCGTACACAAATACCGACGCCTTCGGCGGCATCGTGTGCTGGATCCCCGAGGCGGCTCCGGCAAAGGCGCCTTCGCGGCTCGAGGATGACGGTGTGATGGGATTAGCCGGCATCCTCAGCCCTTCATCATGTTGATGTCCTCAACCGCGATGGAGCCGCGGTTGCGGTAGTAGACGACGAGGATGGCGAGCCCGATAGCGGCTTCGGCGGCGGCGACCGTGAGGATGATCAGCGCAAAGACTTGACCGACGAGATCGCCGAGATGCGCCGAGAACGCCACGAGGTTGAGGTTGACCGCCAGCAGCATCAGCTCGACCGACATCAGGATGATGATGACGTTCTTGCGGTTGAGAAAGATGCCGATGACGCCGATGGTGAAGAGCACGGCGGCGACCCCGAGATAGCTGGAAAGGCCAATGGTCATTTCATTTCCTCGATAAGCACGAAGAGTTTGCCGGACACTTAGGGTGCCCGCATCATCGTCTGGACATAGCTGCCGCCATAAGCGCCGGCAACCAGCACCAAGATCGCAACGATGATCGTCATCACCCAGCCGGCCTCGAAGCGGCGCAGCAGATAGAGCACGATCAGCGCGATGACGACGCCGGCGATCAGGCCGGTGCGGTGCAGTCCGAGGGCATTGAGGCCCATCATTTCACCTTTTCAGCAGATGGAACGGAGAACTCCCCGCTCTTGACCTTCACCATCGCCACCGCCGTCGCGGGGCCGCGCGCGACTTGCGCGGAAATGTCCTGGCGCTTGACGCCGGGCTTGTGGCGCAGCGTCAGCACGATGGCGCCGATCATGGCGATGAGCAGGATGATGCCGGCGGCTTCGAAGAAGTAGACGTATTTGGTATAGAGAATGAGCCCCAGCGCCTCGGTGTTGGAGACCGCGTTCAAAGCCGGGGATGGGGCCGCCACGCGCGCCGCCACCGCCGGCGTCAGCACCCAGGCACCGGCGAACCCGACCAACTCGGCGGCCAGAATCGCGCCCACCAGCAGCCCCAGCGGCGCGTTCTTCATGAAGCCGGCTTTGAGCTCGGAGAAATCCACGTCCAGCATCATCACGACAAACAGGAACAGCACCGCCACCGCGCCGACATAGACGATGATCAGCAGCATCGCGAGGAACTCGGCCCCCGCCAGCACGAACAACCCGGCCGCGTTGAAGAAGGTCAGGATCAGGAACAGCACCGAATGCACCGGGTTCTTGGCCCAGATGACCATCACGGCCGAGAACAGCATGATGGCCGAGAAGACGATGAAAAAGAATTCCGAGAGGGTCATGGAAGTCGCCCCAAGGTCGTGAGGGTCGTACCGCCCCCATCAACATCATGGCCGCGTAGGCGACCATCCACGCATGGCGACGTACTGCTCGGACGTTGCTCCGAACGCCACGACGACGTCGCCTGAGCCGCTCGCTGCGTGGGTGGTCGCCTACGCGGCCATGACGAATATTGCGGTGTGGGCAAATGTATCAAAGCCGCTGTCCTACCTATACTTCGCATCGGCCGACAAATTCTGCGCGATCTCGCGCTCCCAGCGGTCGCCGTTGTCGAGCAGCCGCGCCTTGTCGTACAACAATTCCTCGCGCGTCTCGGTCGCGAACTCGAAGTTGGGTCCCTCGACGATGGCGTCCACCGGGCAGGCCTCCTGGCACAGGCCGCAATAGATGCACTTCACCATGTCGATGTCGTAGCGCGTGGTGCGCCGCGTGCCGTCATTGCGGCGTGGACCGGCCTCGATGGTGATGGCCTGGGCCGGACAGATCGCCTCGCACAGCTTGCAAGCGATGCAGCGCTCTTCGCCATTGGGATAGCGGCGCAAGGCGTGCTCGCCACGGAAGCGGGGCGACAGCGGGCCCTTCTCGAACGGATAGTTCAGCGTTTTCTTCGGCGCGAAGAAGTACCGCATCGAGAGGAAGAACGCCGACACGAACTCGGCCAGCAGCAGTGACTTGGCGGCTTGTGCGAGACGGGTCATTGGCAATTCCAATCAAGGAAGGCAGCAGGCAGCGGGCAGCGGGCAACGGGAGGTGTGCTGCCCGCTGCCTGCTGCCCGCTGCCCTCCTTCTTCTCTCCACTCATGCCATCGCTCCCAGATGGCCAAAATGCACGATGGCAGCCACCACTATCACCGCAGCTATTGATAGCGGCAGAAACACCTTCCAGCCGAGCCGCATCAACTGGTCGTAGCGGTAGCGCGGCACGAAGGCCTTGACCATCGCGAACATGAAGAACACGGCCACGACCTTGATGAGGAACCAGATCACCCCCGGCACCCAGGTCAGAGGCGCCACGTTCACCGGCGGCAACCAGCCTCCGAGAAACAGGATGGTGGTCATCGCGCACATGCCGGTGATGGCGACGTATTCGCCGAGCATGAAGAGGAGATAGGGCGTCGAGGAATATTCGACGGCAAAGCCCGCCACCAGCTCGGACTCGGCTTCCGGCAGATCGAAGGGCGGCCGGTTGGTCTCGGCCAGCGCCGAGATGAAAAAGATCACGAACATCGGAAACAGCGGCAGCCAGTACCAATCCAGGAAACTGCCGGGCAGGCCGACACGGGTGCCGATGCCGAATTGCTGCGCATGGACGATGCCGGTCAAGTTCAGCGTGCCGGCCACCAGCAGCACCGTGATGATCACGAAGCCGATGGAGACTTCGTAGGAAACCATCTGCGCGGCCGAGCGCAGCGCGCCCAGGAACGGGTATTTCGAGTTCGACGCCCAGCCGCCCATGATGATGCCGTAGACTTCCAGTGACGACATCGCCAGCACGTAGAGAATGCCGATATTGAGATTGGCGATCGCCCAGCCCTCGTTGACCGGGATGACCGCCCAGACCGACATCGCGGTCCCGGCCGCCACGATGGGCGCCAGCAGGAACACGATCTTGTCGGAGGACGCCGGCAGCAGCGGCTCCTTGAACACGAATTTGAGCAGGTCGGCGAAGGATTGCAGGAGGCCAAATGCGCCAACCACATTGGGGCCGCGCCGGATATGCACGGCGGCCCAAACCTTGCGGTCCATCAGCAGCAGATAGGCGATGATCAGCAAGAGGATGACCAGCAGCGCCACGCTCTTGACCAGCATCAGGAACAGCGCAAAGCCCCAGGTATTCCAGGCCGGCAGCACATCACCTGTCCAGAAATCAGCCATGTGTCCCCGTCGCCCCCTCTTGTTTGCTGGAGGCGCTATGGGCGGCTAGTGCCCAATCAAGCGCAGCATCGGCATGGATCAGAGTTGTATCAAACACCGGCACCCGGACATTCGATTGATCCAGCAGCATCCCGACTTCGGTGCAGCCAAGGATCAGGCAGTCCGCGCCGCGCTCGACAAGTCTTTCCGCGATCGCTTCAAACGCGCGCTTGCTGTCGGCTTGCACGACGCCTCTGCACAGTTCGTCGTAAACAACGCGATGCGCCTCGGCGCGATCTGCCTCGTCTGGCACGAGCACGTCCAAGCCGAAGCGCGAAGTAATCCGCCCCTTGTAGAACTCTTGTTCCATCGTATAGCGGGTGCCCAGCAGGCCCGGTCGCTTGCAGCCGGCCCTGGCAACGCATTTCGCCGTGGCGTCGGCGATGTGCAGCAGGGGTATCCGCACGGCCGCCTGGATGGTCTCGGCCACCTTATGCATGGTGTTGGTGGCCAGGATCAGCACTTCTGCCCCGCCGCGCTCCAGCCGCCGTGCCACGTCGGCGAGCCGCCGGCCCGCGTCATCCCAGGCACCACGAGATTGCATGTCGGCGATCTCGGCGAAGTCGACCGACCATATGAGCACCTCGGCGGAATGCAGCTCACCCAACCGGCGGCGCGCCTCGGCATTCAGCCGCGCATAATAGAGCGCCGTTGATTCTGCGCTCATGCCGCCGATGATGCCGATGGTTCGCATTGCGAGGCTCTACTCCGCTGCCTGGGCGGCGATGACCCGACTGCCGCGGCTGCATTCTGCCATGACTTTCGAGGCACGCGCGATCGGGTTGGTGAGGAAAAAGTCGGTGATCGTGGCCTTCAACGGCTCGCCGCCGATGGTTTCGCCAGCGCGCACGAGCTTTCCGATGCCCGAACCGTCATTCGGCGCGATTGTACCCAGCGCCGCCAGATGGGGTGCCTGGGCATACAACGCCGCGCGCAATTCCTGCAGGTTGTCATAGGGCAATTTCTGACCAGACTCCGCCGACAGCGCTCGGATGATCGCCCAATCCTCCTTGGCCTCGCCGGGTGGAAACACCGCTCGCGACGTCATCTGTGGCCGTCCTTCGGTATTGACGTAAGTTGCGGATTTCTCGGTGTACGCGGCCCCTGGCAGGATCACGTCGGCGCGATGGGCGCCGGCATCTCCGTGCGTCCCCAGATAGACGACGAATGTACTCCCCAGCCGGGACAATTCGGCTTCATCGGCACCGAGCAAGAAGAGCACGTCAGTGCCGCCCGACAACATGGCCGCGGCATCCTGGCCGCCCGGGCCCGGCGTGAATCCGATGTCGAGACCACCCACCCGCGAGGCCGCCGTGTGCAGCACGTTAAAGCCGTTCCAGCCGTCCTTCAGCAGGCCCGACGTCATGGCCGCACCGGCTGCTCCCGAGAGGATCGCCGCGCCGTCAGGCCGAGTCAGCGCGCTGCCGCCAATGATCAGCATCGGCTTCTGTTTGCCGGCGAAAAACTGCAAGGCCGCCGCTGCCAGGCCTTCGGGCGAGGTTCCGAGATGGCGTGCGGGGTAGGTAAGGTCAGCGGCGACGCCCATCAAGGCGACCTCGAAACCCCCGCGCAGCCAACGCTTGCGAATGCGCGAATTGAACACCGGCGCTTCCAAACGGGGGTTGCTGCCAACAATCAGCAGCGCATCCGCGTCCTCGACCGCTGCCAACCCCGAATTGAATAGATAGCTTGCCCGTCCGCGCTCCGCATCGAGCCTGGCACCGTCCTGGCGGCAATCGACATTCGCCGACCCCAAGCGCGCGAACAGATCCTTGAGCGCGAACATCTCTTCGACACCGGCAAGATCGCCCGCGATGGCACCGATCCGCTGTGGGGCAGCAGCCTTCAGCTTGGCTGCCACGAGCTTCAGTGCCTCGTCCCAGCTTACGGGGCTGAGCTTGCCGTTCTTGCGCACATAGGGCCTGTCCAGCCGTTGAACCATCAGTCCGTCGACCACATGCCGTGTTTTGTCCGAAATCCACTCCTCGTTCACGGCGTCGTTCACCCGAGGCAGCACGCGCACCACCTCGTTGCCACGGGCATCGATGCGGATGTTCGAGCCGATCGCGTCGTTGACGTCGACCGACTCAGTCTTGCGGAACTCCCACGAGCGGGCGTGGAACGCGACCGGCTTGGCCGTCAGCGCTCCCACGGGGCACAGATCGACGATGTTGGCCGACAACTCCGACGTCAGCCCTTTTTCGATTGTGCCGACGATTTCCATATCCTCGCCGCGGCCGATCGCGCCCATCTCCTCGACGCCGGCGACCTCGGTCATGAAGCGCACGCAGCGCGTACATTGAATGCACCGCGTCATCACCGTCTTGACCAGCGGCCCGAGGAACTTCTCCTCCACCGCCCGCTTGTTCTCGTGATAGCGGCTGGAATCGAAGCCATAGCCCATCGCCTGGTCCTGCAAGTCGCACTCGCCCCCTTGGTCGCAGATCGGGCAATCGAGGGGGTGGTTGATCAGCAGGAATTCCATGACGCCGTGCCGCGCCGCCCGGACCATCGGCGAATTGGTCTTGACTTGGGGTGGCTCGCCATTCTTGCCGGGGCGCAGGTCGTTGACGGTCATCGCGCAGGAGGCTTGCGGCTTGGGCGGCCCGCCCACGACCTCGACCAGACACATCCGGCAGTTGCCGGCCACTGACAAGCGCTCGTGGTAGCAGAAGCGCGGGATTTCGATGCCCACCTGCCCGCAGGCCTCGATCAACGGCGTACCGTTCTCGAACTCGTAGTCCGTGCCATCGATATTGAGCTTGGGCATGTCGGTCCGGCGGTGGGATTCATCCGCGCGCGGATGCGCCCGGGAAAGCGTTGCGAGGGCTTTCTAGCCGGGAGGCAAGCGCGCCGCAACCCGATAGGTGGGAGGCAAAGGGTGGATTTGCCGCAGGTCGCAAGGCCGGAGCAGGATCAAACCGTCTCGACCCACGACCGATGGCCCGGCGTGGCTGACAGCCCGTGTTCGCGACAACCTATTGGCTGGGTTGTGGCGCGCTGGCAGGGTCAAGGCTTTACTGGGACCTGCACCTAACCGCCGGCTTGAATGCGCTTGCGGATTCGGAGCCGAGCACCTGTGCAATCTGCCCGGTGCTTGACGCGGGCCCACGCGCAGGCGCGTCATGGGCCACCGCATTTCACAACACGCGAGGCTCCCAATGGCCCACACTTTTCTCAGCCGATTGACGGGCTCCTTTTCACAAGGGGCTGCGGACAATCCAACGGTGGCGATGGTCGAAGCCGCCTATCGCCATCACGGACTCGACATCCGCTACATCAATTGCGAGGTGCCACCCGAGAGGCTGGGCGACGCGGTCAAGGGCGCCCGGGCCATGGGATGGCTCGGCTTCAACTGCTCGATGCCGCACAAGGTCGCGGTGATCCAGCATCTCGACGGGCTGGGCGAGTCCGCCGCGGTCATGGGTGCGGTGAATTGCGCCGTGATGCGAAACGGCAAGTTGATCGGCGAGAACACCGATGGCAAGGGCTTCCTACAGAGCCTGCGCGAGGTCACGGACCCCGCCGGTAAGACGGTGGTGTTGTTCGGCGCGGGCGGTGCCGCGCGCGCCATCGGCGTGGAGCTTGCCTTCGCCGGGGCCAAGCGCATCGTGGTGGTCAATCGCGGGACGGCGCGCGGACACGGCCTGGCCGATGTGCTCAATGCCAAGACCAAGGCGAAAGCCGAATTCGTGGACTGGCGGGGCGATTTTGCCATTCCGCCGGATGCCGACATTGCCGTCAACGCCACTTCGGTCGGTCTCTATCCAGATGTTGAGGCGCGCCTCGACATCGCGCCGGGCAGCTATCGCGCCGGCCTGGTCGTTGCCGACGTCATCCCCAATCCGCCCCGCACACGGCTAATCCGCGAAGCCGAGGCTCGCGGTGCGCGCGTGCTCGATGGTCTCGGAATGCTCGTCAACCAGGGCGTCATCGGCATCAAATACTGGACAGGCGTTGATGCGGATGCCGGCGTCATGCGGCGCACGCTGGAAGCGTCGTTTGGAACTTAGCGGATCACGACGCCGAGCCGGCGGACACCGGCAGCACATTCAACGCGGCGCCTATGCGGTCATAGAGGTCCGGCAGCCAGTTCGGCGCGCCATCGGGCGAGGGGCGGGGCTGGGTGCGCAAGTCGACAGGGGCGAGGATCACGGTGATGTTGGCGAGCCCCACGGCGGCGGCGAGCGTAAACAGTTCCTCGGAGGCGGGATCGCCCATCGCCAGGCAGCCGATTGAGGCGGCGCGGCCGTGGATCATGATCGCCCCGCCGAGATTGTCGCGGTGCTCCTCGGAGGCGCGGGCGCGGTCGAAATCGTTGGGGTAGGTCACCCGCATGGACACGTTGTAGAGGCTGTTGGGATTGAGGAAATCGATGCCGTAGACGCCTTCGGGAACCTGGCGGTCGCCTTCCTTGAGCTTCGGGCCGGGATGGCCGCTGGCGGCGAGCACAGGAAACGAGCGCACGAATTGCCACCCAGCGCCCGGCTCGCCGGCTTTGGCGTAGAGCTGCAGCACCTTCTCCGACTTCAATCCCACCAGCGTGACCGCGGCGGGCGGATAAGCGACTCCAGCCTTGGCAAGAGCCGCTGCCATGCGCGCGCGGGCGGCTGGGCCGATGAGTTCGAGCCGCTGGTCGAGCGTGAACTCGGGGCGAGGAAATCCCAACCGCCCGAAGACCTTGTCCGGCAGGGACGGATTGATGCCGAGCCTGGCCACGGCCCGATCGAACGCGAACGGCGCCAGCCACCAGGCGAGCGTGACCACCGCGCCCGCCAGAGCCAAACCCAGAACCGTTCGTCCAGCCCAGACCATGCGCCTCCCCTCCCGGCCTACCCCTCCAGCTCCTTGCGCATGGCCGCCAGTTCAGCCCGGCGGGCGCTTGAAGGCTCGGGATAGCTCATCCCCAAGTCTTCCAGGGCTTCTAGGACAATTTGTGACACGATAAGCCGTGCCGTCAGCTTGTCGTCGGCCGGCACAACGAACCAGGGCGCGGCCTTGGTGCTGGTGGCCGCCAGGCACGCCTCGTAGGCCTTGCGATAGAGCTTCCAGAACTTGCGTTCGGCGATGTCGCCAGCCTGGAATTTCCAGTTCTTGGCGGGAGTGTCGATCCGCTCCAGCAACCGCTGGCGCTGCTCATCCTTGGACACATGCAGGTAGATCTTCACGATCCGCATGCCGTTGCGGTGCTGATGGGCCTCGAACTCGGTGATCGAGCGAAAGCGGTCTTGCCAGAAGTCGTCGTCGGGCTCGCGCGGCCCCGGCAGGCGCTGGGCGGCGAGCAACTCGGGATGCACGCGCACCACCAGCACCTCTTCGTAGTAGGAGCGGTTGAATATGCCGATGCGGCCGCGCTCGGGCAGCACCTTGTTCGTGCGCCAAAGGAAATCGTGATCCAGCTCCTCGGTGCTCGGCTTGCCGAAATTGCGGATATCGCAGCCCTGCGGATTGATGCCGCTCAGCACATGCTTGATCGCCCCGTCCTTGCCCGCCGCATCGAGGGCCTGGAAGAGGATGAGGACGGAATATTGGTTGGTGGCGTAGAGAAGCTCTTGCAGCCGGCTGAGTTTCTGGACGTGCTCCTCCAGCATCGCGGCATAGTCGTCCTTGGAGCGATAGACCGGCTCGATGCGCGTGGGGAGTTTCTTCAGGTCGACATCATCGCCCGGGCGGATGCGGAAGGGTCTGGTGGAGAGGGGCATGGGGGCGGGACTGTGTGAAGCTTGGTTGTGGTTGAACTCGTTTCTCAGTCCCCTCCTCGACCGCAACCGGCATCAGCTCGCAACACCGCGTCTCCTGCTGGCATATTCCAAACAGGCGGTGATGTCGGCGGGCTCTGGCTGAGGATGCTGGTCCAAGATGTCCTGTGCACGATCGCCAGCGCCGAGGTAGCCCAGGATGGTCTCAACGGTCACGCGCGTGCCGCGCACCACGGGCTTGCCGTTGCAGACGTCGGGCGTGACGAAAATGCGCTTTTTGGGCGCTCATGGCTGAGGTTCCTGGTGTCTCGCAGAACAGCGTAGCACGGGACAGGGCGTTTCACTCCGCCGCCACCGGCGTCAGTTCGTAGACGCAGGCGAGGGCGGCGGCGGCTTTGAGGTCGCCGGCTTCGAGGGCCTTCTGTACGCGCTCCAGTTTCAACCCGTCCTCGATTGAAAGGTACGGTCCCCATGCATCGTCGTCGGGGATGAGTTCGACCTCGACCTCGGCCACGTACTTGCCGGCGTGAACCATGCGGGTGGTCTTGCGGTTCATTTGGGCCTCCTGGTGAGGAAATCTGCCGACCATCTGGCTGGGTCGGGGCGATAGGCGGTTATGATCGTGGCGACATCGCTGGTCTTGAGGGCCACGCCCCAAAGGATGTGCAACGGTTTGCCGTCCCGATCCAACTCCAAACATAGCACACACGGACCCTTGGCGAAATTGGGATAGTCTTCGACGACGACGGCTTGGGGCAACCCAGCGATCACGTCTGACAGGTCAATACCGTCATCGCGCATCTCTTTGAGCCCGTGGTCGGAGACGCGGCATTTGCCAGCGCTGACCAGAGCTTTGACTTTCTCAAATGTTGCGGACAAATCCGCCCCCTACTCGGCCGCGATGGGGGTCAGCTCGTAGACGCTGGCAACGGCGGCGGCAGCTTTGAGGTCGCCGCGCGCAGCGCGAGGCGGACGGTGTCCAGTTTTGTGGCGTCCTCGTAGGAGAGGTATGGCGACCAGCCTTTGCCGGTATCGATCAACACGACATTGACCTCGGCGGCGTAGCGACCTTCGTGAACGTACTCGATGGATGGCTCTGTTTTCATGGCTTTCCAGCGCTAAGCACCTAGTTATTGTTTGATGACTCGCTCTGGTCCCAATTGAATTTTGCATCGGATGCGATTCGACCACATATGCCTGTCCAGCCCGATCCATGAGTCCCGCCGATTGCACGATCATAGCCGAACACCAGCATTTCTTCCAATCCATCTCCGTTCAGATCCGCACGCAAAATTTCTTTCAAATATCGGCACATGTGCCCATATTCAAATACTATCGATGTCGATGTGGATTCAACGACCTTAAGATGTCCTGCCTGTCTTAAATCTTCGAGAGTTTCATTTGCGAATATCTCTGGGTGTTCTTCAGGATTGAGTTCTATCATTGAAGGAACATCGCGAGATGGAAACAACTGCAAATCGCAAACGCCAACCCGTGGTTGATTGATAAAAGATCGCATCGGAGGCGTGGCACGTTCCAACGCCTCAAGCATTCCATTTGCCTTGGAGAAATAGGCCGCCATTTTCATCGCGTAAGTCGTAAACGGATAGAAGCCAGTTTTATTTGCCGCTCTATATTGTCGGCAAGTTCCGATGCGGCAAACCGACCCGTCGGCACGAACAAATTCCAACGGCTCCGAAGGAGATGAACCCAACCAAACTGGTGCGTCAAGAAGGGTTTCAAGATCGCCGCGCCTAAGAGTATAAACGGGGTTTCTCCCGTCAAGCTCAAGAGGAAAAATAAAGCTGACGCTCTGTGGCGATCCTATTCCAACCAATCCTTCGGAAATCGAGGCCCAGTCAAATTGCCCACTGTCGAACGCAGCGGCAATCTCTGCAATCAAGACGTCCTTAGCAATCACCTTTTGATACGCATCAAACAGAGGCCTAACTCGACCCGAAATTTTATTAATCTGCTCGAACCATATCACCGCATTATTTGGCGTCATGGTTCCTTTTCGGTTATTGCAAGGCCCACAGGATGGCACTAAATTGTCTTCTGACAAGATCTCAAAATTTTCCGGCAGCGCGTATTTCTCGCGCAGTGCCGCGAACTCTTCTGGCTTGCTAAGTAAGTACTTCGGGACAACGTGGTCGATCTCGACTTCTGAATACCCCATCGGAGTTGAACAATAAAAGCACTTCTTGCCGTAGGCTTCCCACACCGCCCGCCGAAAGAAGGGATCAAGTCGCAAATCAACCCTGATTCCTTGAGCTCCACTCACTCCGCCGCCTCCCGCCTCTTCCCCACTCCATTC
>Ga0209068_10000251_pt1 | contig 31509 bp, 31 predicted proteins | sample ColStrG_CSR_2012_FD_187200 | JGI IMG/M metagenome (GOLD analysis project Ga0209068, IMG submission 187200) | Freshwater sediment microbial communities in response to fracking from Pennsylvania, USA - Cold Stream Run_MetaG_CSR_2012 (SPAdes)... | ecosystem: Environmental > Aquatic > Freshwater >...
GGTCAGTGATCTGCTCGCTGGCCTGATAGTGGCGTTCGAACACCAACTTGGCATTTGTGTCGGCCGCTCGGGTGCGTTGCGGTCCCCCGCCCTGGACAACCGCCACCCGCAGGGGCGCAGTGTCGTGGCCGCGCGGTGCGATCATCGCCAGGCCCCACAGTGCGACCAGCGCGGCGAGGATGCCGCCGGCCACGCGCCAGTCTCGTTCCCAGGCGGCCGAGAGCGCGATGCCACCTACCACTACCAGGACCACCACCAGGTACACGCCGGCCAGGCGCGCCGTCTGCCCGAGTGGGGCGGCGGCCTGGCTGAGCCCAAGGTTGCCGAGGGGGACCCCCCCGAACGGGAACGACCAGCGGGCCACCTCGGCCAGCAGCACGGCCCCCGGTAGAGCGATCCAGCGGGCGCGGCCGGGAGGACACAGCGCCGCAGCCGCCGCGAAGTAGCTGGCGTAGAGGGCACCGGCGATGACGTAGCCGGGCTTGGTGAGGTCCCACATCCAGAGCATGGCCGGGAACAGCCAGCACGCGGCCACCAGCCACGTGCGCCAGAAGCGCCGCCCCCAACTCTGCTCCGCGATCAGGCGATCGAGGAGGGCGATGCCGACGAAGGCCAGCGGCCACCACCCCCACGGCGGAACCGAGGCGGCCAAACAGACCCCGGCCAGCACGGCGCGGCCAATCACGAGGAGGCGCGCGGAACCGGACATCCGGGTCATCCTTGCCCAGGTCGACCGCTGTAGGGTGCGCGCCCATGCAACCGCCGCGGGGAGCCCTCGATTCGTTCGCCCCGGATCTGTTCGCCGGCCGGGTGGCGCTCATCACCGGCGGCGGCACCGGCATCGGCCAATGCGCCGCCCTGGCCTTCGCCCGCTACGGCGCCGATGTCATCGTCGCTGGACGTACCCGAGAGACCCTGGAGGGCACGGCCGCTGAGGTCGCCGCGCTCGGGCGCGAATGCCTGGTGGTGCCGACCAACATCCGCGAGCCGGCCGCCGTCGATGCGTTGTGCGACGCGGCCTACGCCCGGTTCGGTCAGGTGGATTTCCTGGTCAACAACGCCGGAGGGCAGTTCCCGGCGCTGCCGTCGCAGATTTCCGACAACGGCTTTCGATCGGTGGTGGACCTGAACCTCAACGGCACGTGGAACATGATCAGCCGGTTCATGGGTCCCATGACTGCGGCGGGTTCCGGGGCCATCGTGAACGTGGTCCACATCTTCTCGTTCGACCGGGGCGCCCCCTGGTTCGTCCATTCCGGCGCCGCCCGCGCCGGCGTGGTCAGCCTCACCCGGTCGATGGCGCCCTACCTCGGCTATCACGGGGTGACCATCAACGCCTTGGCGCCGGGCACTGTGGCCACGCCGGGTATGCACGAGAACGAGGTGGGTCAACTCGGCTTCGACGAAGAGGCGTGGGCCATCGAGGCCGAGGCGATCGGGCCGATGCGGCGCATGGGCACGATGGACGAGATGGCCGCCATCATCTTGTTCTTGTGCTCACCCGCGGCCCGGTTCATCAACGGGGCGGCCCTCGTCGCCGACGGGAGCGAGTCCCAGTCGAACTGGCCTCGCTTCTTCGACCGCGGAGAGCTCTGACGCCACTCGCGAAGCCGTCGCTCAACCGCCGGCACTGGCCAGCGGATCGGCGCTCTTGGTGAGCAGCGTGTGGCCGTCGGCCTGGGTGCCCGCATCGAGCGCGGGTAGCGCGCTGTCTGGATCGACCGGCTTCCCGTCGGGGCCGAGGAGACGCAGTTTGGCCACGATGCGCTGAGCGGCAGAGCCTGGTGGGTGGCAGGCAAAGAGGGTGGCGGTGTGGGCGCGGGTCTGGGCGGCGATGTCGATGGCTTCGCCGTCCACGACGACGATGCCCCGCACCTGGTAGACGAACGAACCGGTGGGGGTCGTGAACGTCACCGGGTCCCCCGGCTGGAGTTCGTTCAGTCGCCGGAACGGGTGGCTGTAGGTGGTGCGATGCCCCGCCACCACCACATTGCCCAGCTCGCCCGGCATGGCGCTGCCCGGCCAATGCCCCGGTCCCCGATTGATGGCGGTGAGGGTGATCCCCTCTTGGAGCTCTGCGGTGATGTCGATGCGGGGGATGACGAGGGTGCCCAGCACGACCTGGGGAGTCGCCGCGTAGGGATTCGTGGGCGGGGCATCGGGGATAGGGAGGGGTGGCAACGCCGCCGGCTTGGCGGCCAGTTTCGGTGGCGGTCGGGTCGTCGGGCTCTCGGCCACGGTGGTGGTGGTGCTGTCGTCGCTCATCAGCCGCCAGACTGTGGCTCCGCCAACGAGGACCGCGGCGCCGCCTGCGGCCAGGGCCAGGAACCGACGACGGTGACCGTCAGGCACCATCTCGGCGCCGTCTGCGGCCGCGAGTTCGTCGGCCATCTCCTCCGGACCGGCCGGTTCGTCTTGATCCTCCACTGACGACAGGTGTAGCGCGACTGACGGCCGATGTGGTCTCGGCCCCCGGGGCGGCGAAGGTGGGCTCACGCCGGTGGCGACGCCGAACGACCCAGCCATTCGGCGATCCGGGTCGTGGTCTGCACCAACAACTCGGGGTTGGTGGAAGGTCCCGGCGGGGTGGGGTGCAGGGCGTCCACGTCGACGTCCAAGGCGGGCTCGGACGAGACCGGAGGACGCACCGTGAAGCCGTAGCGCTGCGCCAGATAGGCGAGGCCGTCGGAGGTGCTCACCAGGACCCGATGATTGTCGGGCACGGGGTTGAGTACGGCCTGGGCGCTCTCGTCCGCCGATGCCAGGAGCGCCCCGTAGGCGGCCGCGCTGGCCCGCCATGGCTCGACCGCCGAGTGGGAGCGCTCGGCCAACGTGTCGGCCAGCAACCGGGCCATCGTGGTGAGCCGGTCGGGGTCGGTCCATACGTGCAGATCGGGCTGGCCGTCGGACCCAGTCAACGGAGCCACGTCGTTGGCGACCTCCTGGACGGTGGTGCCGGCGCGTCGGGCCTGGTCGAGGGCGGGAGCCAATCCCGCCTCGTAGGGTCGACCGACCTGGAGCACCAGGTCGGCTTCGTCGAGTTCCGACTGCCGTTGGGGCGCCAGGACGAACGTGTGGGGGTTGTCGTCGGGTGTCATGAGGGTGGTCACGTCGGCCCGATCGCCGGCGACGGCGCGGGCTAGGTCACCGAGCACGGTGGTGGTGGCCACGACCCGCAGTCGGGTCGTGGCGTTCGCGGTCGAGTCGGTCGACGAGACCGATGCGCTCGACGAACAGGCCGCAAGGGAAAGCACCCCAACCCATGCGGCCATCACGAGCACCGCCCGGATGGACCGGACGGACGTCGCCGCTCGCCCCGCCGCTCCGAGGTGGGTGGCCGGTTGGATGGTGGGGCCGATCAGAGGTCGGCGAGCAGGTCGACGGCGGTCCGGCCATCGGCGGTGACGGTGAGGACGTCGACGCCGTTCTCGGTGACCACCATGGTGTGTTCGAACTGCGCGCAGCGGCTGGCGTCGCGGGTGACGGCGGTCCAGCCGTCGTCCCACATCTCCAGTTCGGGCGACCCGAGCGTGATCATGGGTTCGATCGTGAACGTCATTCCGGGCTCGAGCTCGGTGTCGGCCCGCGGGTCGAAGTAGTGAAGGATCTGCAGGCCACCGTGGAACTGCTCGCCTATCCCGTGCCCGATGAACTCCCGGACCACGCCCAGGCCCGCGGCGTTGGCCGAGTCTTCGATAGCGCGGCCGATGTCGTAGACGTGGGCTCCGGGCCGTACGACGGCGATCCCTTTGAGCAGGGCGCGGCGGGTCTCGCGCACGAGATGTCGCGAGGCGTCGTCGACCTCGCCGACGAGGAAGGTGGCATTGGTGTCGCCGTGGACCCCATCGTGGAAGACCGTCACATCCAGGTTGATGATGTCGCCGTCGACCAGTTGGTGGCTGTCAGGGATGCCGTGGCAGATGACCTCGTTGACGGAGGTGCACAGGGACTTCGGGAAGCCGCGGTAGTTGAGGGGGCTGGGATAGCAATCGCGTCGGATCGAAGCTTCGTGGGCGATGGCGTCCAGCTCGTCGGTGGTGATGCCGGGGGTAACGGCGGCCCCCACCTCGAGCAGCACCTCGGCTGCCAGGTGACCGGCGACCCGCATCCGGGCGATGACGTCGGGCGTCTGGGTGGCCGGTCCGCGAGTGGCGGGCGGTTGCCCCGTGATGGCATAGGGCGGCTTGGTGATGGAGTCCGGCACCGCTCGTCGCAATCCCACCAGGCCGCGCTTGACCCCACCACGGGGTGCGACGTGGCCCGACGGCCGGGCGAGGGTCAGTTGAGGAGTGCGCCCGGCCGACCGGGGTGACTCCGTCACCCGACCACCTCGACGCTTGCGCTTGGTCATCGGCCACCAGTGTGCCTGCCCCGGCCCCCGAATGGGACCAAACCGCAAATGTGGACCCAAGTGCGCCCTGGCGGCGCAGTTCGGTCCACATTTAGGAGGCGGGCCGGTTGGCTAGGTTGGAGAGATGCCCGCCGCCACCGCCCTGCCGCGTTCGCCGTGGCTCCGCCAGCTCCCCCCCACGGTGGCGGCTGAGGTGCGTCGGCGCCGGGGCGAGCTCCTGAGCCAGGCGCGGGGGCGCATCCTCGACTTGGACGCTCCCGAGTTCGTCGGGTTGCTCGATCGGGCTATTCCCTCACCCGCGCCCGACGAGGAGCCCTACGACACCATCATCTCAACCAGTCGGCTGGTGGACGCTCCCGACCTTTTCGCCACCCTCTCGGCGTTGAGCGACCGCTTGGCCGTTGACGGCGATCTCTATGTGGTGGAGCCGGTGGGTCGCCCCGGCGCGGTGGGGTTGCTGGCCGCGTCCCTCGGGTGCTGGCTGCCGGGAATGGCTGGCCTGCAGGTTGGTCGCGATGTCCCGGCCACGCTCAGGGCCACGGGCCTCACTGTGGTCGACCTGGAACGATTCACGGTACCGACGGCGATGTGGCCCCTCCGCCGCTTCGTGCAGTTGCGGGCCACCCGCCTTGCCGTCGCCGCCACCGGCGATGGACCGACGACCGGCGTCATCGCATGAGCGGAATGTTGGTCCTGGTCGGCGGCGGCGAGTGGACGGAAGGCTGTTCCTTCGATCGCTTGCTGTTGGAGTTGAGTGGAGCCTCCGAGGTGGCCGTCCTTCCCACCGGGTCGGCCTATGAGAACCCGGGTCGACTCGTGGATGGCGCTCGAAGCTGGTTCGCTGACCTCGGTGTTGATGCGGTGGAGGTCCCCGTCCTGACTCGGCGCGATGCCCTGGTGGCCGAACACGCAGCCGTGTTGCGGGCCTCGCGGATGATCTATCTCGCTGGCACCTCGGCCATGCACATACGGTCCGTCCTCAAGGACACTCCGGTGCTCGATGCCGTCCTGGCCGCCTGGTCTGATGGCGCCGTGCTGGTGGGTACGAACGCCGGTGCTGACGTGCTTTGCGACCCGATGGTTGACTCGCGCGGTGGTGCTTTCACCGTCGGGCTCGGTGTGGTGCAGGGCATGGCCGTGATCCCCCGACTCGAGGAGTGGTCCCACGACAAGGTCCGCCGCACCGTGGAGCTCGCCCCCGCGGGGGTCTCCCTGGCCGGTGTCCCCAGCCGGACCGCGCTGATGCGCACCCCGGAGGGTCAGTGGCGGGTCGAGGGAGCGGGAGAGGTCGCCGTGTACGTGGGCGGCCGTCCGGCGACGTTGGCCGATCTGCCGTCGTGATGTAGCCGACTCGGCTCCCGCCCACCGTGAGGGTGGGTAGCGGCCGACTCGGCTCCCGCCCAGGCGGACTGGTGATCAGCCGGGGGCAGTGCTGCCGGTTCTGGCCACGATGGAGGCCACGCCGATGGTGACCGACTTGATGGTCACTTCGGGCGACGGCGCGCCGCCGAGGCCACCGGGTTGGTCCACGTTCGTGGCCAGAACCGCCTGGAGGATGTCGAGACCCTTGGTCACCGTGCCGAACACGACGTACTGGCCCGATTTGTCGAGCGACGAGACCTTGTCGGTGACGGTGAAGAAGAACTGGGCGCTGGCGCTGTTGGCGGCTTGGGTGCGGGCCATGACCAGCTGACCCGGTTGGTAGGTGTACGGCCCACCCTCGTCGGGGATGGTGAAGCCGGGGCCGGGGTCAGCCGCGCTGTTGGTGTGGGGAGCGCCACCCTGGATGATGCCGATCGACGAATCGGTGCGGAACAACTTGGTGCCGTTGTAGTAGCCGTAGCCGGACAGCTGGATGAAGTTGTTGGCCGTACCGGGGGTACTGGTCGAGTCCAAGTTCACCACCACGGTGCCGGCGGACGTGTCGAAGGTGGCGGTGTAGGCGCTGTCGGGGGTGAGGCAATCCACAAATCCGTTGGTTCCGGGGAAGTCGATCACGGCGGGGTTCGGCGTCGGGACTGGTGCGCAGGGCTGGGTCCCGTAGGCGAATGCCGTGTCGGAAAGCGTGGTTCCGGTGGAGGCGGTGCTGGTCGAGTCAATGCCGGCGGTGAACAAGGCCACGGCGACGAGCACCACGGCCACCACAGCGACCGCCCCCAGGATGTACGGCCGCTGCTGGCGGCGGCGGGCGGCTCGCGCTCGGGCGACCTTGGCGGCCTCGATGCGGGCGTGACCGACGGGGCGGCGGTGTCCGGGCGCGCTCATGGGGTTGCTCCTAGGGGGCCGAGGTGGTGGAGGTGCTGGCCACGACCGGCGCCGTCGTGCTGGGCGCGGCGGCCGGCTTGGTGTCGGTGACCTCGACGACGAACCAGAGCGCCTCGTCGGGGCTGATACCCGGACGCCCCTTGGCGCCGTAGGCCTGGTCGGCGGGAATGCCGAGCAGTCGCTGGCCGCCCACCTTCATGCCGGGGATGCCGGTCTTCCACCCGCTGATGACCTGGTCGAGGCCGAACGTCGCCGGCTGATTTCGGCTGTACGACGAATCGAAGATGGCGCCGGTCGAACACGCCGCCCCGATGTAGTTGACGGTGACGGTATTCCCGGCTGTGACCTCGGCGCCGGTACCGACCTTGAGGTCTTTGGACACGAGCGTGGTGGGGGCCGGTCCCACCTGGACGGGAACATCCGGCGCGCCGGCCGGGAGCGGGTCGCTGACGGCCACGCACGGCTTGCCTGACGCCGACGCCAGGGTGGTGCTGGTGGTCGTGGAGATGCTGGTGTCGCTGGCGGCCACGTCGGTCGATGACTTGTCTTTGCTGGTGAAGCGGCTGATGGCGAAGGCGAGAGCGACGATGACCAGCACGGAAATACCGATCGTGACGAAGCGCCGGCGCTGATCTGCCTTGCGCTTGGTCGCCTCGGCGGCGGCGATGCGAGCCTGGCGGCCCTCCTTCTGACGTTGGCGCTTGTCGGTACCCATGGGCGGGCAACCTAGCAATCGCAGCGAGCCTGCCGGACGCGACCCGGTTTCAGCCGGTGGTCGACGGCGATGTCGGAGGCGGGATGACCCGGATACCGGTGATGGTGATGACCTTCGTGGGAGCCCCGGTGGCGGCGCCGGCTTTGTTGATGGCGGCCAGGGTGTTGGTCCCATCGAGCAGGAGGCCGATGACCGTCGTGGTCGCCGGGAGGTCAGCCGCTTTCTCACCCAGCGCGATGATGAGGCCGGCGCCGATCTGGTTGCTGGCATCCACCGGGGCAAACGCCAACATGCCCGGTGTGATGACGATGCCGCCCTTTTGGAACTCGCCGGGCAGTGCGTAGCCAGGGCTGCGCTTCCCGTTGGTGGTCAGGTCGGTGGCGAATTGCGTCGTGCGTCGGGGGATGATCGAAGTGAGGGGAAGCCCGTCCCAGTAGTGGTAGCGGGCCAGCACGGCCAGGTTGTTGACGGCCGCGGGGGCCAGGTCCGTGTAGAGGGACAGGGTGAGCGGCCCCTCACTCGTGTCGATGACGGCGTTGTAGGCCTTCGAGGTGTCCAGGCATTTCGGCGGCGGACCGGCGAAGAGCGTGGTGCGAGGGGACGACCCGTCCTCGGCGGGACAGGGTGTGGGCCCGGTGATCGCCACGCCACCGGTACCCGCGGGCAAGCTGATGGTGGGCCCGGTCGCGACCGCCGGCGTGGTGTCGCCGGTGAGGGTGGTGGATGCGGTGGTGGTCGCGGTCGCCGTTTTCTGTTTGTCGGCGCCGTTGGCGGCGGCGAACAGCGTTCCGGCCACGGCCACGAGGACCACGGCCACCGCCGCGATGGCGATGATGCGGCGGCGGCGTTCGGCGCGTGAAGCCGCCTGGCGAGCGGCCTGGTCACGGGAGGCGCGTCGCTCGCGTTGCTGTTGGCTTGTGCGGTTGGCCATTTGGCTCACGCTAGCGCCGGGCCGAACCGGGTTCGGGGCGGGGCGGGGCGACGATAGCCTCGTCGACCGTGGCTCTCATCGTCCAGAAGTTCGGCGGCACGTCGGTGGCCGACCCCGACCGCATGCGAGCCGTCGCCGACTCCATCGCCCGCACGATCCGGCGCGGCAATCAGGTCGTGGTCGCGGTCAGCGCCATGGGCAAGGAGACCGACGAGTTGTTGCGGTTGGCCACGGAGGTCAGCGCCACCCGGCCGGGGCGGGAGATGGACATGCTCATCACGGCGGGCGAACGCAAGGCCACGGCGCTGCTGTGCATGGCCCTCCACGACATGGGGGTGGATGCCGAGTCGTTCACCGGGAGCCAGGCTGGGTTCATTACCGACACCGCCCATACGAACGCCAAGATCCTCGAGGTGCGCGCCGACCGCATCCGCGATTCGCTCGACCGTGGTCGAGTACCGGTGGTCGGTGGTTCGCAAGGCGTGTCGACGGACCACAACGTCACGTTCCTCGGTCGGGGCGGCACCGATACCACGGCGGTGGCCCTGGCCCACGCCCTCGGTGCCGACATCTGTGAGCTCTACACCGATGTGTCCGGGGTGTTCACCAGCGACCCCCGCGTGGTTCCCAACGCCCGGAAGATGGAACGCATCAGTTTCGACGAATTGTTGGAGATGACGGCCAACGGCTGTCCCAAGCCCGCCATGCGCTCAGTCGAATACGCACGGACCCACGGCGTCGACCTGCACGTCCGGTCGGCGTTCACGTGGGAGCCCGGCACACTGGTCACCAAGGAGAACGACGACATGGAAGACGCCATCATCTCGGCCGTGGTGCATGACACCGACGAGGCCAAGGTCACCGTGGTGGGAGTGCCCGATCACCCCGGTGTGGCCGGTCGGCTGTTTCGGTCCCTGGCCGATCGCGACATCAACGTCGACCTCATCGTCCAGAACACTTCCGACGATGGTCACACCGACATTTCGTTCACGGTGCCCCGAGGCGAGGCGGAGACGTCGAAGGCGGTCTGCGACGAGCTGGCCAGCGAGATCGGCGCGGCGGAGGTGCGAACCGATACGGAGATCGCCCGGGTGAGTGTGGTGGGAGCGGGGATGAAGTCGAACCCCGGAGTGGCCGCCACCGTGTTCGAAACGCTGGCCGCCGCCGGGATCAACATCGAGATGATCTCCACGTCAGCGATCCGGGTCAGTTGCGTGGTGCGCCAGGACCAGATCGAGCAAGCCGTCCAGGTCCTGCATGACGCCTTTGAGCTCGCCCTCGCCGCGGACTGATCCCGTAACCGATTCCTCCCCGGGGTGGCGCCCCGGTACTCTCGACGCCCATGAAGATCGGAATCGTCGGAGCAACCGGCCAGGTGGGGGGCGTCATGCGCGCCGTACTCGCCGAACGCCAGTTCCCCGTTGACGAGCTACGCCTGTTCGCCTCCAGCCGCTCGGCCGGCCGCCGCCTCAAGTGGGGCGAGGCCGAGATCGAGGTCGAGGATGCGTCGACCGCCGATTTCCGCGGGTTGGACATCGCCCTCTTCTCGGCCGGTGGTTCGACGTCGCGCCAACTCGCTCCCCAGGTGGCCGATACCGGGGCCATCGTGATCGACAACTCTTCGGCGTGGCGTATGGATCCCGACGTGCCCCTCGTCGTGCCCGAGGTGAACGCGCATGCGCTCGACACGATCCCCCGCAACATCGTGGCTAATCCCAACTGCACGACGATGGTGGCGATGCCGGTCCTCAAGCCGCTCGACATCGAGGCCGGCCTGCGCACGATGGTGGTGAGCACTTACCAAGCCGCGTCCGGTGCCGGTTTGGCCGGCACGGCCGAGTTGGACGAGCAGATTCGCAAGGTGAGTGACGGCGCCTCGGCCTTGGCGATGTCGGGTACCGCGGTGGATTTCCCCCCGGCCAACGTGTTCCCGACGACGATCGCCTACAACGTCATTCCCTTTGCCGGGAACCTGGTGGACGACGGCCTGCAGGAGACCGACGAGGAGCACAAGTTCCGCAACGAGAGCCGCAAGATCCTCGGCCTTCCCGATCTCGAGGTGGCGGTCACCTGTGTTCGGGTTCCGGTCTATACCGGTCACTCGCTGTCGATCAGTGCCGGGTTCGCCCAGCCCATCACGCCCGAGCAGGCCCGCCGCGCGCTGATCAAGGCGCCGGGTGTCGAGTTGGCCGATGTTCCGACGCCCCTCATGGCCGCCGGCGTCGACCCCACCTTTGTCGGTCGCATTCGTATTGATCCGACCCGCGAGCACGGTCTCTCGTTGTTCCTTTCGGGCGACAACCTGCGTAAGGGCGCCGCCCTCAACGCGGTGCAGATCGCCGAAGCACTGCTGGAGCGACGCTTCCGCTAAAGCGGAGGATTGTCGCGGTAGCGCGACGCGGCAGCATCGAGATCGAGGCCGAGTTGGTTGGCCAGTGAAGCCACCCACGCCAGGACATCGCCCAGCTCATGGAGCTGTTGATCGGGGGTTCCTTTGCGCACGGCCTGGGCCAGTTCGCCGACCTCCTCGCACAGCCAGGCCACCGTCGCCGGGATCCCGCGCTGGCGATCAGCTTCGCCGTAGAGGCCGTCCATGAGCGTCTGAAATTCGGCGATCTGCATGGATCGGGAGCGTAGACGGACCTCCCCACTGAGCAGATTGGGCCCTGATCGGCCACCTGCTGACCGGTCCCCAGTGGTTGGCGCTGGGTGTTCGATCGACTGCAAAGAATGAGATTTAAGAGATTTCTCTCACTCTTAGTGGCGGAGACAGCAGTTTTAGCGGTATTTTTCTCCAGATCCCTTATCCTGGGGTTGGCAGCCGCCGATGCGAGACCTGGGAGTGGACCCAGCGAGGTTGGGCGATGCGGAGATGACAGAGGTCGAGGGTCAGTTGCCGACTGAGGCCGACACCAGATCGGTCGCGTTCGTCGCGTCCCTGGGTGTCACCGTGGTTGTCCTCCACGCGCTCGGTGCCTTCGGCCCCTTCTCCGATGCCGCGCTCGCCGTCCTCGGGATCTTTGCTCTGACCATCGCCGTGGTCGGCATTCGTCGGTGGCGCCCCACGCCGGCCTGGCCATGGTGGCTCCAAGTCGTTGCCTTGGCGCTGTTTCTGCTGGGTGGCCTCGCTCGCTCCTCACTCCAGACGCTTGGTGACCTCACCCCAAGTCGTTCGCTCCTGCCCGATCTGTTGACCCTGCCGGGGTATGTGTTCCTGGCCATCTCGATGGTGGCGCTCATCCGCGTACGTCGTGCCAACGAGGCACGCGACATCGACGCCAGCCTCGATGCCGCCGTCGCCGGCATCGCCGCCCTCACCCTGGCGTGGGTCTACCTGATCAACCCGGCCGCCTCCCAGCAACACGTTCCTCTGAACATCCGACTGCTGCTCGTGTGCTACCCGGCGCTGTCGGTCTCGCTGGTGGCACTAGGCGCCCGCCTGGCGTTCGGTTCCGGGCCGCGTCAACCGTTTGCCCTCCGGATGATCACCGTCACGTTCGGGTGTGTGCTGGTCGGGGACGTCTTCTACATGTTCGCCGATGCCGGGATCGGCTCGATCCCCGGCCCGTTGATCGACATCCCCTACGGCCTGGCCTACGTCGCCGTTATGGCGACCTTCCTCCATCCGTCAATGCGCGAGGTCGGCCTCCCCGTCGTCGATCCGCGGCGAGTGCCACGGTCGGCCCGTCTGGCCTTCGTGGCTGTGGCCTTGTGCGTGCCCGCTCTGTTGCTTCTGGGCCGGACGGAACGCACCCTTGGTGACCGGTTGGTTCTTTCCGGCATCGTCGTGGTGTGCACCCTGGCCGCGGCGTGGCGCATGTCCCGGGCCCTCCGAGCTTCCGCGCGGGCAGAGAACCGCCTCGCCCACCAGGCCACCCACGACGGTCTGACCGATCTGCCCAACCGCACGATGGTGCAGGAGCATCTGACCCGGTCGCTGGGTCACACCGGCGAGCCCTCCGAGATCGCGTTGTTGTTCCTCGACGTCGACCGGTTCAAGCTCGTCAACGATTCGCTCGGTCACGGCGTCGGCGATGAGTTGCTGATTGCCGTGGGGGAACGGTTGCTGGCCAACAAACGGGCCGGTGATCTCGTCGGCCGCATCGGTGGCGACGAGTTCGTCATCGTCGCCCGCGACGTGCGTGATGTGGGCCACGCGATGGAGATCGCCGAACGGACCCGACTCTCGCTGGCGTTGAGCTTCCACGTGCGCGACGCCGAGATCCCGGTCACCACCAGCATCGGTGTCTCGGTTCGACGGACGGGCGATCGTCCCAACGACGCCGAGGCCATGTTCCGCGACGCCGATACCGCCATGTACCGGGCCAAGGACGCCGGTGGCGACGCCGTTGCCGTGTTCGATGCCTCGATGCGCCAGCGGGTCGCCCGCCGGATGGAACTGGAACGAGAGCTTCGTCACGCCCTCGATCGCGGTGAGCTGCACCTGGCCTACCAGCCGGTGGTACGCGCCCTCGACGGGCGGGTCACGGGCATGGAGGCACTGGTGCGGTGGAGCCACCCCGAGTTGGGTGAGATCCCCCCCGTCGACTTCGTGCCCATCGCCGAGGACACCGGTGCCATCGTCGAGATCGGCGCCTGGGTCATCAACCAGGCCTGCGCCGACCTGGCCAAGCTGCGGGCCGATGTGCCGTTCGGTGGCGAGCTCGGTGTGGCGGTGAACCTTTCGGTGCGGCAGTTCCGAGATGCCTCGCTGCTCGATCATGTGGCTCGGTCCCTGTTGGCTCACGGACTTCCCGCCTCGGCGCTCAAGCTGGAGCTCACCGAATCCATGGTGATGGAGAACCTTCCCCTCATCGCCACGCTGCTGGTGTCGTTGCGGTCGTGCGGTGTCCGCATCTCGATCGATGACTTCGGGACGGGCTACTCGTCGCTGGCCTCGCTCGATCGACTGCCCGTGGACGAGGTCAAGATCGATCAGTCCTTCGTGGCCGCGTTGAGCGAGGATGACGCCAACACGAGCCTGGTGGCCGCCGTGGTGGCCATCGCCGATTCGCTCAAGATCGCCACGGTGGCCGAGGGTGTCGAAGAGCTCGGGCAGGCCCGCCGGCTGCGCGAGCTCGGCTGCCAGGAAGCGCAGGGCTACCTGTACTCGCGGCCGGTCTCCATCGAGGAGCTCCCCGCCGTGCTCAACCGCCTCGGCGTAGCGGCGGCCCCCAAGCTCAGGGTCGTACCGACAACCGCGTAGCTTGCTTGACCCTTCGGTCGGCAAGCCTCCCTGCGGGTGGCTTCGCCCATCCGGGTGTCATTCCGCGAGCTGCTCCGGCTGGCGCCTGCGCAGCGTGACGAACGGCTGACTAGCCGGCGGCGATTTGCTCGGTGGCGTCGGGGCGGTGTTGCCAGTCGGGGCCCGACACCATCGATTCCAGACCCTTGCCCTCGAAGAGGATGGCGTAGGTGGCCGGGTCGAGGAAGGAGAGGCGGGCGCGGTAGTCGGCCATCTCGCAGAACACCGGCAGGCTGGCTGGCGAATCCAGGTAGCTCAGCGGCTCGGCGCCGGTGATTGGAGCGAAGGGGCGATGCCAGGCGGAGTTGATGAGGTCGAGCACCACGAGGTCCATGACCGCGACGGCCCACTCGACGCCGCGTTCGACGCTGAGCATGTTGATGGCCTGGTACAGCGCCATGCTGATCAGCCCGGCGCTGGCCGCACTGCGATATTCGGCGGCCACGGCCAGCGTGGCGACGTCCCATACCGAGGTCACATCAAGCGGCAGGCCGCTGGGGCCAACCAGGCTCGGCGCGGTGACGCCCCAGAGTCGGTCGAAATCATTGAGGCTCTTGAGGCCGGCCGGGGAGGGCTCGATAACCCGAAGCATGCCAGCCGGGACCCGGCGGGCATGGTCCACGATGCAGAGGAAGAAGCTGGCCTCCTCGTAGGGCCGATACTCGGCGTCGAGCATCTCCGGAGTGTTTCCGAAGTACTCGAGGAAGACGGCCTGCTCTACCGATCGAGCCAGGTCGGCGCCAGGGTCGGCAGCGCGAAAGAGGTAAACCCCGAACGGAGTCGGGGTGCGATCTTCGGCGGTGATCACCGTCTCGGCCAGAGCCTGGAGTTCCACTGGGCGTCAAGTATGGCGCAGAGCAGGCGGTCCCGGCGGGTGGACGGTGTTCGGGTCCCGGCCCGAGGGTGGGTGAAGCTCCCTCCTGTGCGTACGGTGGGGGCCTGAACTCCCAGGGGGGACTATGAGTGAACTACGGGTCGAGGTCGAACCGGAGAAGGTGGGATTCGATGTCCAGCGGTTGACCCGCATCGATCGACACTTCGCCCGCTATGTGGATGACGGTCGGTTGCCGGGCTGGCAGGTCGTGGTCACCCGGGCCGGTCAGGTCGCCTACGTCAGCGAGTACGGCGCTCGCGATCTCGAGGCCGACTTGCCCGTGGAACGCGACACGCTGTTCCGCATCTACTCGATGACCAAGCCCATTGCCTCGGTGGCGGCGATGATGCTCTACGAGGAAGGTGCCTTCGAGCTCAAGGACCCCATCAGCCGGTTTATCCCGTCGTTCGCCGATCCTCGGATCTACGTGAGCGGCTCGCCGGCCAACCCCGTGACGCGGCCTGCGGTCGAGCCGATCCGGGTGTGGCACCTGCTCACCCACACGGCGGGGCTGACGTACGGGTTTCACTACGCCCACCCGGTGGACGGGATGTATCGCGACGCTGGTTTCGCCTGGGACCCGCCGCGTGGCGTGAACCTGGAGGCGGCGTGCGACACCTACGCCTCGTTCCCATTGCTGTTCGAGCCGGGTACGGAATGGAACTACTCGGTGGCCACCGACGTGCTGGGCCGCTTGATCGAGGTCGCGTCTGGTCAGTCGCTCGACGAGTTCTTGGCCGAGCGGATCTTCGGGCCCTTGGGCATGACCGACACGGGGTTCTTCGCTCCTGAAGCCGACCTCGGACGCCTGGCCGCGCTCTACGTCCCGGGACCGGGCGGCCAGGCGACGCGGATGGACGCTTTGGGCGACGGCGCCAAGCGCAAGCCGACGCTGCTATCCGGCGGAGCGGGCCTCGTGTCCACCGCCGCCGACTACCACCGGTTCACTCAGATGTTGTTGCGCGGCGGCGAGTTGGACGGCACGCGCCTCCTGGGCCGGGCCACCGTCGAGTTCATGGCGACGAACCATCTTCCCGGAGGGGTGGACCTCGAATCCATGGCCCGCCCGACCTTCTCCGAGACGTCGTTCACCGGTATGGGCTTCGGCCTTGGGTTCTCCGTGGTCGCCAGCCCGGCCGAGAACAAGGTGCTGTCGAGCCCGGGAGAGTTCGCCTGGGGTGGGGCCGCCAGTACCGGCTTCTGGGTTGATCCGCGTGAGGAGATCACCGCGCTCTTCTTCACCCAGTTGCTGCCGTCGAGCACCTACAACATCCGTCCCATGCTCAAGCCGCTCGTCTACCAAGCTCTCATCGACTGACCGACCCCAACGACCGACCCCAACGACCGAACCGGCGTAGGAAGTGGTCGCCCTGGCGACCACTTCCTACGTCGGTTCGACTGTGGAGTGACGGGCGCGGGGCACCGTCGGCTCAGCGCGGTCCGCCGCCGGCAGGCCCGCTGTGGCTACGGAGGACAGCCTCGAGGGCGATCGGATTGAGATCGCCACGACCGGTCCCCGTATCGATCTCCCCGGGCACGATCTCCTCGGGATGCTGACGCAGGCGTCGACGCTGCCAGCGCCCGACCGGGTACGTCAGCAGGAATGCCACCGCGATGAATCCGAACACGTACTGCATAGCCACGCCTCCACGGCGCCCGTTTGGGCTCCGGCACTCAGGGTAGCGAGTCGGGTCGCTTCAGCTGATGAGTTCAGCGCTGGGGTGGGCCGAGGCCATCCCGCTGCGGGGGCAGTCTGTGTTGATGATCGGGGCCTCGAGGGCTCGACACGCGAGGAACCCCCAGGTGGATGACCTGGGGGTTCGCGGGATCACATTGGTCGGGCTGGCGGGATTCGAACCCACGACCTCTTCGTCCCGAACGAAGCGCGCTACCAAGCTGCGCTACAGCCCGTAAGGGGGTCGAGCGTACCCGACGCACCCGGACCGGCTCCAAAGCGATCGGTCAGGCTTCGATGACCGCGTCTTCGGCCAGGTCGGTCACGACGTCGACACCCTCGAAGAACGAGGCGCCGTCCAACAGGGTGGTAGCGGCCTTGCGCAGCCGGAACGAGTCGAGGGGCTTGATCAGCCAGCCGTCAGCGTCGGCCCGGCGAGCCAGGAACGTGTCGGCGGCCCGGTCGAGCAGCACCATCACCGCGGTGATGGGAATCCGGCCCATCCCCTCCTCGTTGCGAATGGCCATGCAGGCGGCGATGCCACCCATGTTGCCGATCTGCAGGTCGAGGATCACCAACTCGGGATCGACCTCGTCGATAGCCGGCAACACGTCCATCCCGGCCCGGACCCGGTACACCGTCAGGTCGGTCCCGCCCAGGGCGGCCTCGACCTCGTCGTAGATCCAATCGGCGTCGGTGGCGAGCAGGACGGTGGCCATGACCCGAACGCTACCCCGGCCCTCGCTCGCGACCCAAGATCCCAGCGGGGGCACGGCGCGGGCCCGATTCGGTCGCCGGGGAGCCCGGAACGCGGTAAGGATGGCGTCATCGGCGGGAACCACACGCCGGACCCTTCGCTACCATGCGCGCGGCACCCAACCTGGAGGTTTCGTGCTCGAAATCCATGTCGAGGAAACCGAGAGCTACACCCTGTGCCGCCCGGTGGGTGAGCTCGACGCCTACACCGTCGGGCAATTCCGCGAAACGCTGGTGGAACTGGCCACCAAGCCTCGGCTGCTCATCGACCTGTCCGAAGTCCCGTTCATGGATTCGGCGGGACTGGGCGCGCTCATCGGTGGGATCCGCCGGGCCCGCGAGGCCGAGGGTGACGTATCGGTGGCGTGCAGTCGGCCCACCCTCACCCGCCTGCTCCACACCACCGGCTTCGATCGCATCGTGCCGGTGACCGAGACGCTCGACGCCGCCGCTGAGGCGCTCCTCAACCCCCCCGCCCTCGACCTGGATTGAGGCGCTAGCGGGGGAAGAGATGAGCGGCGATGAGGCCGAGCCCCTCGAGGTCGTGCACGTCGCTGGGCAAGAACGGGACCCGCACCACCGGTGCTGGCGCCACCCGCTCGGCCAGGCCGGCGAGATGCTCCTCCTCGTTCGACGCCACCTGCTGAAAATCGGCGAGGTTCCGGTAGAGACCCCCGAGCTCTGTGCCCGCGAACGTGTTGGCCCGCTCGCCGGTGGCGCCGGCGTCCCCCTTGGCGAAGCGGGGATGCATGCGGTTCACGATGAGGGCCCGCACGGGGATGCCGGCCTCGGTCAGGCGGGCCGCGAAGTAGGTGGCTTCGTCGACCACGTCGCGCCGGGGCGCGGTCACCAACACGAAGGCGGTGACATCGTCGGACAGCAGTTCGAGCGTGGCCTCGGCCCGATCACGGAAGCCCTGTTCCATGCCGTCGAAGGCGGAGAAGAAGCTGATGGCATCGCCCACGACGTCGCCGCCGACCACCTTGGAGATCGTGCGCAGAAATGCTTGGGCGGCAATGTTGACGGCCTTCACGATGCCCCGCGTGGGCGTCATGAGCACCCGGTAGAGGCGGTGGTCCAAGAAGTGGGTGAGGCGGCGAGGCGCTTCCAGGAAGTCGAGGGCGTTGCGGGTTGGGGGGGTGTCCACCACGACGAGATCGAAGTCGGTGCGCTGGTGCAACTCGTAGAGCTTTTCCATCGCCATGTATTCCTGCGTGCCCGAGAGGGCGCCGGAGATGTTGCGGTAGAACCGATTGTTGAGGATGCCCTGGGCCTGCTCCTCGGATTCGGCGTTGCCCACCACGAGATCGTCGAACGTGGTCTTGGTATCCAACATGAGGGCCCACAGCTCGCCCTTCCAAGGGCCGTCGATCCGGGTGGGCGAGTTCGACAGGGATTCGAGGCCCAGTGCGTCGGCCAGGCGCTTGGCCGGGTCGATGGTGACCACGCAGGCCTTGCGCCCCAGCCGTGCGCCCTCCAGGGCGATCACCGCGGCGGTGGTCGTCTTGCCCACCCCACCCGATCCCGTGCACACGATGACCTCCTGCTCGCGCACCAGCCGTTGCAGTTCGGTCCGCGATGCGCCGGCCCCCATCGGTTTGGTGGGCTTGGAGGCATTGGTGTGGCCCTCGGCGGCGGGCTTCTTGGGGCTCACCGGGCCTCGAGCCCCTCGATGCCGGCCAGCAGTTCCCGGGCCAGGACGTCGAGTTCGGTCGGGCCCAGATCGGCGTCGAACAGATACGGCAACGTCAGCTGCGGGAGCGGCAACATCTCTGCCAGGCGACTGACCTGATCGGTCTGCAACGCCATGCGGTGGTTCCGGAAAGCGGCGGCATGAGCCAGCGCATCGGCCTCACCGGTGCGGAGGGCGGCGCCGACCGCGGCGGCGGCCGCCACCGGGTCTGCGTCCAGCCCCTCGATCTGGGGGTAGAGCCCGTTGACCACCACCGGGCCGAGGCTGACACCGACTTCGTCTTCCAGGCTGTACGCGGTCTGGACCAGCTCGTTGACCGGGGTCTCCTCCGGCAGCGTCACCAGGATCACCTGGCAGCGGGCCGGGTTGGTGAGCATCTCGAGCACGTCACGGGCCTGGGCGTTGATCGGGCCCACCCGCACGGCGTCAAGCAGTCCGCGGGCCGAGCGCAGGAAGCTGATGGCGTGGCCGGCGGCGGGGGCATCGAGCACGATGAGGTCTGTCGCCCTCGCCTGTTCGAGCTGCTTCACTTTGCCCAGGATCAAGATGTCCTTGATGCCGGGAGCCGCGGTGGCGACCATATCGACGGCGCCGCTGCTGACCAGCCGGCGCGACACCCGGCTCATCCCGTGGTCCTCGAGGTACTCGACGAGGGCATCGTCGGGGGTCAGGGTGCGGGCGGTGACGTCGGCGGCACCGTCGGCTCCGCCGCCCCGGGCCAGCGTCACCTGGTCGTAGTCGAACGGGGGTTGGCCGAACAGGCTGGCCAGGCCGCTCTTGCCCTCGACCTCGACGATGAGCGTGGACAGTCCCCGCATGGCCGCCGCTCGGGCCAGGGCGCCGCTCACCGTGGTTTTGCCCACGCCGCCCTTCCCGGCCACGATGACCACACGCGACGCTGCGAAGAACTGCGCAGGATCCACCATTTTCCCTTCGGAGGAACGTGAGCCGCACACTACCCAGGTGTCGCCGACGCCCGGTCATCGCCACCGCCCTGATCGTGGTCGGCTTCGCCACCCTGTTGTCGGCGGTGGCCGCCCCCGCGGGCGCCCAGACCAACCCCTCCACCGACCCCAGCGCCACCTCCACCGACGCGGGCTCGGCCGGTTTCGTGGCGGTGTTGAAGGTGAGCGGCCTGCTCGACCCGGTGATGGTCGACACCATCTCTCATACGGTCACCGACGCCCAGACGCAAGGGGCCCGCGCCCTGGTCCTCCAGACCAACACCACCGGTGTGGTGGTGTCGAACGCGGCCTACGTCGACTTGTTGAACCAGATCTCGTCGTCGACGGTTCCGGTGGAGGTGTGGGTCGGGCCGAGCGGGTCGGCCCTCACCGGCCCGGGCGCACAGCTCGTCGGGGTGGCCCGTGAGGTGGGGATGGCCCCGGGCACCCGGCTCGGCAACTCCGGTGCGCTGCTCGACGGGGTCGACTACCTCAACCCCCAGCGGGTCGCACTCTTGCAGGATCGTACGATCAGTTCCGGTGAGGCCAAGGACGGCGGGATCACTACCCGCGATGCCCCCACTATCGGCGACTTCCTCATCAACCTCTCGGGCTTCGAGAGCCGGGAGGAGACGAAGGACGGCCAGACCCGGCGCCTGCCCGTGACCCAGGTGCAGTTCAACCAGCTCTCGCTCGTGTCCCAGTTGTTCCACACCGTGGCCAGCCCGGCCGTGGCCTACTTGTTGTTTACCATCGGCCTGGCCCTGCTCATCTTCGAGCTCTTCACGGCCGGCGTCGGCGTGGCCGGCGTGGTGGGGGCCGTGGCCTTCATCTTGTCGTGCTACGGCCTGGCCGTGCTGCCCACCAACTGGTGGGGCATCGCCGCCATCGCGTTGGCCATGGTGGCGTTCGCCATCGATGTGCAGACCGGGGTGCCCAGGTTCTGGACCGGCGCCGGCATGGTCTTGTACGCGTTCGGATCGTTGACGCTCTACGGCGGTGTCTCCCTGTCGTGGATCACCCTGCTGGTGGGCATTGGTGGAGTGGCGTTGACGTTCTTCGCGGCGATGCCGGCCATGGTGCGCACCCGCTTCTCGACGCCGACCATCGGTCGCGAGTGGATGATCGGCGAGATGGGTCGCGCCGTCACCGCCATCAATCCGGACGGAACCGTGCAGGTGCGTGAGGGGCTGTGGCGGGCCTACACGAATCGGGCCACCCCCATCCAGGAACTCGACCAGGTCCGCGTCATCGGGATCGAGGGTCTGGTACTCGAGGTCGAACCGGAGGAGGGCGCGGCCCGTGATTATCGGGAACGCGGGCCCAAGGCGGGGGCCACCGATGAAGCGGTTGACCTCAGTGAGGGAGAGCACCCCCACTGACCTGGGTTGCTCGCGAAATACGGCACCGCGCTAACAAAAGTTCACCCCTTGTGGGGGGGAAATCGGCGGTTGTAGGGTCGCCACCGAAAGGGGGCCGCTTTGAGTGCTCAGCGGAGTGACGATTCCTGGCAGGTGAAAGCGGCGTGCCGCGGCCCACAGGCTGCGGTGTTCTTCCCGCCTCCCGTTTTTGAACGGAAGGACGAGAAGATCGACCGTGAGTCACGGGCCAAAGAGATCTGCCAGTCCTGTGCCGTCCGCAAGGACTGCCTCGACTATGCCCTCAGCATCCGGGAGCCGCATGGCATCTGGGGCGGCCTGAACGAGGTCGAGCGTAAGAACCTCATGGCCCAGAGGGCGGGCTAACCCATCGCGTGGCCGTGCCCACACCGGGGGGGTGGGTATGGCGCGAGTGCCACGACGCGCGCTCTACGGGGCGCGCGTCGGCGCGTCCGACCTCGGTCGGTCAGGGCTGTCGGCCGAGGAACGCCACGAGGCGGTCCTGGGCGCTGGCGTCCTCGCCCACCTCGACCTCGGGTCCGCAGACGCCGCTCGTCCGGAGGTTGGGTCCGAAGAGTTCCGTTGAGGCCATGACCCGCTCGATCTCCACGGGCTCGATCGTCTCCTCCTGACCGGTGGCTCGGGCCAGGTCCCAGCCGTGCACCACGAGATCGAAGCAGGCGAAGCGGTCGATGGCCTGGGCGAAGGTCGACGTCCCGAAGAAGCCCTCGAACGTCTCCTCGGCTCTCGCCGGGTCGTCCAGGTCGCTTTGGACCACCGCCGACGCCGCGGCGAAGGCGGCGGTTGGTTCGTCGTCGACCGACGGGATCTCTCCCAGGTCACGGCCGACCATTCCCTCGAACAGCCCCTGCGTGTCGACCACATGGCGGACGAGGTCGCGGACCGTCCATCCGTCGCACGGCGTGGGCGCCACCCACTGGTCGGGGCGCACGGCACCAATTTTCGCCTCGAAGGCTCGGGCGAGTTCGCGGTATCGATCAGCGGTGGTGGTGGTCATCCCGACAGCAAAGCGCAATCTGGACCCAAATGCGCCCGAAGCGGCGCGCTTGCGTCCAGATTCCAGTCGAGTCGGCCGGAACTAGCTCGAGTCAACGATGGGCGAGGAGGCGGGGCCCGGCGATGCGCAGGTCGCCGCGGCGCCGGGTCCGGCCGGTGGCGTCGAGCACGCTCACGAGCGGGATGGCGTACTTGCGTGACGTGTGGAGGGCCTCGCGGATCTGGCCGACGGTGACGCCATCGGGGTGGGTGCCGAGGAGCTCGGCCACGACGTCCGCCGCCTGGTCGAGCGCGGAGGAGGCGAAATAGATGCCTTCCTGTTCGACCACCAGACCTCGACGGACCAGCTCACGCAACTCGCTTCGATCGACCTCGTCAGACGAGGGTGGCGTGAAGGGGGCGGCCTCGAGGGCGGCCATGAAAGGGTGGTCGGCCAGCAGACTGGTCGTGGGGCCCAGGGTGGCTCGTCCCGCCACGACCTGCACCTCGTCCAGTTCGGTCACCACGGCGCGCGCTCGCTCGTCGAGGGGGGAGAGGTCGAGGCCCAGCGGACCGGCGTCGCTCAGTAGCGTCCGCAGCCGGTCCTGTTCGGCGATGAGCACCGTGGGGTCGACCACCCACCGGCCGACGGTTGGGTCGCGTTGGGTGCCGGTGAGTCGGGCCAAGTCGTCGGCCTCGATCCAGCCTCGTTCGCTGACGACGCGGTCGACGGATCGATCCGGGCGAGCCTTTGACGCGGGCAGCACGGGGGCGACGTCGAGGAGTTCGCCTCCGCCGATCGTCTCCTGCCGGCCGCTGTCACGCAGCACATACCGGTCGCCCGGTAGCAACGGCAGCGCCACCGGGAAGTGGAGACGCACCAGTCCGCCCTCGCCCGGCCCGATGGACTCATGGCCGAGCACCCGCATCCGCACCGGGTGCTCGCCCGACCCGACATAGGCCACGTAGGCGCCCCGGCGTGAGACCCGATGACCGAGACCGGCGAGCACATCGAGTGAGGCATCGACCATGCGCGTTTCGTGCCAGGTGGCGGGGACCACGACGGCATCTCCCCGCACGATCTGGTCATGGGCGATGCCGGCAAGGTTGACGGCCACCCGCTCGCCCGGAGCGACTCGGACGAGCGCCGTGCCGTGGCTCTGCAGCGAGCGGATGCGCGCCGACACCCCCGAGGGCACGATCACGACCTCATCGTCGACGGCCAGCGATCCGCCGCCGAGGGTTCCGGTCACGATGGTTCCGGCGCCCCGGATGGCGAAGGACCGGTCGACCCACAGGCGGGGACGGTCATCGTCGACGGCGGGGGGAGCGTCGGCCACCAGCCGGTCGAGGGCGAGGCGCAGCTCCCCCAAGCCGGTGGCGTCGATCCCGTCGACGGCCACGACCTCGGCGTCGGCCAGCAAGCTATCACGAAGATGTTCGGCGAGCTCGAGCTTGGCCAGGTCGCGTTCGTCGTCGTCGACCAACCCGACCTTGGTGAGGGCCACGACGCCGCGGTCGATGCCGAGGACGCCGAGGATGCGCAGGTGTTCCTCGCTCTGCGGCTTCCAGCCTTCGGTGGCGGCCACCACGAACAGGCAGGCTCGAACCGCTCCGACCCCCGCCAGCATGTTCTTCAAGAAGCGCACGTGACCGGGGACGTCGACGAACGACAGGATCCGCCCGCTGGGCAGCGTCATCGTGGCGAAGCCCAGGTCGATGGTGAGGCCTCGCTCTTTCTCCTCGGCGAAGCGGTCGGGGTCGACCCCGGTCAGGGCTCGCACCAACGTCGACTTGCCATGGTCCACATGCCCCGCCGTAGCAACTGTCGTCACGACCCTCTGGCACCGCCTCCGGCGGTTCCGGCTTCGCCGATGTGGGTGTCACCGGTGGGGGCTGCTCCGGCTGGCGCCTGCGCAGCGTTGGTAGTGGAGGTCAGGGCCGCGAGTGAGGTGGCGAGGTGGTCGTCGTCGGCGGGGTCGACGGTGCGGAGGTCGAGGAGGGTTTGGCCGTCGTGGACGCGGGCGATGATCGGAGGATCGGCCCCGCGCAGCGCGGCGGTGTGGTCGCCGTCGAGGGCGATCCCCACAGACGGGATCTCGACGCCGGGCAGCGTCCCGCCGCCGGGCACTGAATTGAGAGAGTGGGGGAGGAGCGCGGGGTTCGCGACGAGCGCGAGGATGCGGTCGGCTCGGAAGCGGAGCTCGTCGACGGAGACGGTGGCTATGCGCCACAACGGGATGTCCTCGCCGTCGCGACGGAGGTAGGCCAGCGCCGTGTCCTGCACCGCGGTGAGTACCAGACTGCCGGGGCGCAGGGCCCGGGCCAGCGGATGACGGGCGCAGGCATCGATGAGGTCTCGTCCCCCGGCGATGATTCCGGCCTGGGGACCGCCCAGGAGCTTGTCGCCCGAGAAGATCACCAGGTCGGCGCCGGCCTCAAGCGTCTGGCGGGCGGCGGGTTCGTCGCCCAGCCAGTCGGGTCGTTCGGTGAGCCACGGGCAGGCGGCGTCGAGCAGACCCGAGCCGATATCGGCCACCACGGTCACGTCCATCCCGCTCAGGTCGGCGACGTCGACCTGTTCGGTGAAGCCAGTGATCCGGTAGTTCGACTGATGGACCTTCATCACGAGGGCCACATCAGCGGCCGGGTCGGCGACTGCTCGGGCGTAATCCGTGGCCCGCGTGCGATTGGTGGTGCCCACCTCGATGAGTCGCGCGCCCGATTCGGCCATGACCTCGGGGACCCGGAAGCCACCGCCGATCTCGACGAGCTCGCCTCGTGACACGACGACTCCCCGGTCACGGGCCAACGCGGCGAGCACCAGCAGCACGGCGGCGGCTCCGTTGTTGACGACCATGGCCGCTTCGGCGCCGCAGGCGCGGGCGAGCAGTGCTCCGGCATGGGCCTGACGGGAACCGCGCGCCCCCGTGGTCAGGTCGAGCTCGAGGTTGCGATAGACGGCGGCGTGGCTGGCGGCCACGGGGGCCCGTCCCAGATTCGTGTGCAACAACACACCGGTGGCGTTGATCACCGGCTGCAGCAGCGTGCGCGCCAACCGCTCGGCCTGGTCGCGGGCCCGGTCGGGGTCGCCCTCGGCGATGGCGGCGCGTGCCGCGTCGACCAACAGTGGGTGAGGGAGACCGGTGTCGACCAATGATCGAGCCAGGCGATCCACGGAGGGAGGGCGCACGCCGTCACACTACGGCGACGCCAGCCAGCGCTCCCGGAGGACGGCTCGAAGCCATCACCGGTAGGCTGAAGACCGTGCTCGTGGCGTTGGTGGTGTTCGTGGTGTGGTCCATCATCGAACTTTTCGTGATGGTGCAGATCGCCGGCGCTATCGGAGTGCTGCCCACGATCGTGGCGGTGGTGGCGATGAGCTTCGCCGGCCTCTGGCTGATGAAGATCGAAGGCCTCGGCGTGCTGCGTCGCGTGAGCAGCGAACTCGACCGTGGTCAAGCGCCGACCAACGAGGTCGTCAACGGCGCCCTCATCGTCGTCGGTGGAGCGTTGGTGTTCATCCCCGGGTTCGTGAGCGGCGCGGTGGGCCTGGCCCTGCTGTTGCCCCCGGTGCGGGCGTTGGTACGGCCGATCGTGGTATCTCGGGCCAAGCGCCGCCTCGATGCTGGCCGAGCCGGGTTCACGGTGTTCTCCCGCGGTTTCGGGGCCGGGTTCCCTTCCGGCGTCGGCGGCGGCCGGGTCTATGACGTCGACTCTCACCTCGATTCGTCCCCACCCAAAGCGGGTCCGGGCTCCACCGGTGGGACCGAGCTGGGTTCATGACCTCCGTCCCCCTCCGCGATGCCGCCACCGTCATGCTGGTGCGGGACGCGCCGGACGAGGGGGCCATCGGTGACGGGGAGAGCCGGCTCGAAGTCTTCATGTTGCGCCGCAACCTCAACTCCGATTTCGTCGGCGGCGCCTACGTATTCCCCGGCGGCGGCGTGGATGACCACGACCGCCACGCCAACCTCGAGCCGGTCTGCCGGGGGCGCAGCGACGCCGAGGCCTCCGCCCAACTCGGCATCGACACCGGCGGGCTGGCCTTCTGGGTGGCGGCCATCCGCGAGTCGTTCGAGGAGGCGGGTGTGCTCCTCGCCTACGGGCCCGACGGGGAGATCATGCGCCTCGATGAGCCCAAGACGGTCGAGCGATTCCTGGCCCACCGTCACGCCGTCGATGGCGGTGAGCGTCGCCTCGTCGATGTGTGCATCGAGGAGGGCCTGCGCCTGGCCGTCGACTCCATGTACTACTTCTCGCATTGGATCACCCCGGAGGGGACACCCCGTCGCTACGACACCCGGTTCTTCGTGGCCCGGGCTCCGTCCTTGCAGGTGCCGATCCACGACGACCGCGAGGTCATCGCCAACCTTTGGATCCGACCGGTCGATGCGTTGGCTCGCAATCGGGCCGGGGAGTTCGAGCTGATCTTCCCCACCATTCGGACGCTCATCGCGCTGCAGCGCTTCGCCACCGCCGGCGAGCTGCTCGATGCGGCCGCCGCCATCGCCGAGGTGCCGACCATCCTTCCTCGCATCGTCGAAGACCAGGGCGGGGTGCGCATCGTGTTGCCCGGTGATGCTGGCTACGACGAGTTGGTCTCGGCCGAGTTGCCCGATGGCATCCCCCTAACGGCGCTGACGACCGTCTCGACGTCGGGGGGTGAACCGCATGCCCCGTCGTAGGCCCGAGGTGCTCGATGCCGATGGCGAGCCGATTCCGCCGCCACCGCTGGTGCCGGGCGTGGCCCGTGCGCTCAGCCCGTTGGTTCGCCGCATCGTGGCCCCCAACCCGGGGCTGATGACGGGGCCGGGCACCAACACGTACCTGGTGGGCATCGACGAGATCGCCGTCATCGATCCGGGACCCGACGATCCCGAGCATCTCGACGCCATCGCCGGATGTGGCGGTGACCGCATCCGCTGGATCGTGTGCACCCATACCCATCCCGATCACTCCCCGGGCGCCGCCGGTCTGAAGGAGCGCACCGGCGCCGAGGTCATGGCCTGGGATTCGCGCGACGGCTTGGAGGTCGACCGCAAGATCAGGGGCGGGTTCCGCATCGAGGCCACCGAGTTTCGCCTGCTGGCCGTGCACACGCCGGGTCATGCGTCGAACCATCTCTGCTACGTCCTGGAGGAGGAGCACATGCTCTTCTCCGGTGACCACATCATGCAGGGCTCGACCGTCGTCATCAGCCCGCCGGACGGCAACATGGCCCGATACCTCGAGTCGCTGGCCGCGGTGCGGGCCATCCGGCTGCGTTCGATCGCCCCCGGCCACGGCCATCTCATCGAGGACCCCAAAGCCGCCATCGACGATTACGTCGCCCATCGCCTGGCTCGCGAACAGCAGATCCTCGACCTGCTGGTGGAGACGGGGACGTCAAAGATCGACGATCTGGTCGAGGTCATCTACGTCGACGTGAACCCCGAGCTCCATCCGGTGGCCAAGCAAACCGTGCACGCCCATCTGATTAAGTTGGCCAAAGAGGGCAAGGTCAAGGGCCGTTCCGTTGACGGCAAGTGGTCGGCGATCTGAACGGACAGGAACCCGCTTGGAGGTCATCCCGGCCAGCCCTGCGCTCACCAAGTCGTCGCGCCGGGCCGTCTATGGCGCCGCCTCGAGGGCACCCTCACCTATGAGCGCTTCGTGCGCGGCCTGGAACGCTTGCCGACCCGCTGGAGTACCACAGTAAACAGTCGCGTGTAGCAGCACCTCCTGGATCTCAGCGACTGAGACCCCCGTCGAGAGAGCGCCCTTGACGTAGATGCCGAGCTCCTGCGGACGGCCAAGGGCCGTGAGGATCGCCAGGTTCAGCATGCTTCTTGTCTTCCTGTCCAGACCTGGCCGGCTCCATGCGTAGCCCCATGCCCACTCCGTCAGGAGGCGCTGAAAGCCCATCATGAACTCGTCAGTGCCGGCGAGGTTTGCGTCGACGTAGTCGGTGCCGAGGACCTCTCGTCGGATCTCCAGTCCGCGTTCGAACTGTTCGCTCTCTGCCATGTGCTGTCTCCTCTGGCCACTCGTTGGATACCTGTCGCTCAGAATCGTCCATCGCGGCATGCGCGTGCACGCGATACTCCGCGGCCCCGCCGACCCCGATCACGAGTGGTCGGCGATCTGAGGCTCGGATAGCGTCGTCGGCACCGTCGGGCCGATCGGCCCGGACGCTGACCGATCCAGGGGGATGCGGCACATGGCCGACTACAAGCTGTTCATCAACGGTGAGTTCTGCGACGCAGAGTCGGGTGAGACGTTCGAGACGTTCAACCCCGGCACCGGCGAGAAGATCGCCGACGTCCCCAAGGGTGGCAAGGCAGACGCCATCAAGGCCATCACGGCCGCCCGCAAAGCGTTCGACGAGGGCCCCTGGCCCAAGATGAGTGGCGCCGAGCGGGGCGCCAAGCTGCGCGAGATCGCCGGGGCCATCGAGGCCAATGCCGCCGAGTTGGCTGAGCTCGAGGCCCGCGACGGCGGTGGCACCATCCGCAAGGCCATGCTGGCCGACATCCCGGGGGCCCAGGGTGCGTTCGAGTGGTTCGCCCAATGCGCCGAGACCGAGCCCGATCGGATCGATCTCGAAGGCTCGCCCTTCCCCGAATCCACCAACTACGTCCGCTACGAGCCCGTGGGCGTCACCACCGGCATCGTGCCGTGGAACTTCCCCCTGCTCATGGCCGCCTGGAAGATCGCTCCGTCGATCGCCGCGGGCAACTGCTCGGTGGTGAAGCCGGCGTCGTTCACCTCGCTCACGGCCCTGCGGCTGGCCGAACTGATCGCCGAGCTCGACCTTCCGCCGGGGGTGGTCAACGTGCTCAGCGGCCCGGGTGGGACTCTGGGCGAGGAGCTGGCCTCCAACATGATGGTGGACAAGACTGCCTTCACCGGTTCGACCGAGGTCGGACGTCGGATCATGCAGTTGGCGTCGGGCAACGTGAAGCCGGTGACGCTCGAACTGGGCGGCAAGTCGGCCAACATCGTCCTCGACGACGCCGATCTCGACCAGGCCGCCGCCGCCGTACTGTGGGGCACCTTCCTGCATGGCGGCCAGGTGTGCGAATCCGGCACCCGGGCATTGGTCCAGCGGGGGATCTACGACGAGTTCGTCAGCCTGCTGGCCGACCGGGCCGGCAAGATCGTCCTGGGCGACCAGCTCGACATGGGTACCGATCTCGGCCCGCTCGTGAGCCGCAGCCAGGTCGAGACGGTGGAGCGTTACGTGGCCCTCGGCAACGACGAGGTCGGGGCGCCGATCACCGGTGGCGCCAAGCCCGAGGGGCTCCCCGCGGGGCTCGATCGCAATGCCTTCTTCCAGCCGACGATCTTCACCGATGTGCCCAACTCGGCCAAGATCGCCCAGGAGGAGATCTTCGGTCCGGTGCTGTGCGTGATCCCGTTCGACACCGACGAGGAGGCCGTGGCCATCGCCAACGACTCGATCTACGGCCTCGGCGGCGGCGTGCAGTCAGGCAACCTCGAGCGGGCCGAGAAAGTTGCGGCCGGCATGCGCACGGGCACGGTGTGGATCAACGACTACCACATGATCGATCCCAAGCGTCCCTTCGGCGGCTACAAGCAGTCGGGCATCGGGCGCGAGCTCGGCACCCAGGGCTACTCGATCTACCGCCAGGCCAAGCACGTGCACATCAACCCCGAGACGACCGGGCGCGACAATCACTTCCACTACGCGGTGCTCAGCGGCAACATCTGAGCGCGGCGCGGAGCGCTAGGGGACGAGGTAGAGGAGGTAGCCGGCCTCTTCGCGGCGCTCGGCGTCGCCCAGGTAGCGCAGGTGCTCGAGATGCGCGTACGTCTCGCTCTCGGCCATGTGGCTCCACGAGCGCTCCCGGAACAGGTCCTGCATCAGCTGGTTGACGGTGGCCCAGCCCCGGCGCTCGGAGGCCTGGCGCAACAGGTCGAGCCGTTCGGCGTGGTGCTCCTTGATGGCGTCTACCCGGCCGGACAGGTCATGGAACGGGTGGCCGTGCGCAGGCAGCACGGTGGTCACGCCGTCGAAGGAGGCGACGCGGTCGAGCGACTCGAGGTAGGCCTTGAGCGGGTCGCCCTCGATGAGCCCCGAGATGTGGGGGGTGATGGTGGGCAGCACGTGGTCGCCCGAGAGCAGCACGCCCTCTTCGGGGTCGAAGAGGCACAGATGGTCGTTGGTGTGGCCGGGGGTATACACGCCGACCCACTCGCGTCCGGCCAGCGTGATCCGATCGGCGTCATCGAGGTGGATGGTCGGGCGCGGGGCGCGGAACCAGTCGAACATCTCCTTGCGGCGCGCCATCATGATCTGGCGCTCCTCACCCTTGAGGGTCCCGCCGTCACCACCCCATGGCGACGGCATCGAGAAGCGCTCCATGAGCTGCTTCTCGTCCTCCTCGGCCGGATCGAGTGGCTCGAGCGCCGGATCCTTCGTCTCGAACTCGCGCTCGTCGCCGTTGTCCTTCGGGTCGAAGAACGTGCGGAAGAAGCTGGACGCCACGATGTCGGCGCCGGACTCCTCGGCCAGCATCCCGGCGCCACCGAAGTGGTCGGGATGGGAGTGGGTCACGATGACGTGGTGCACCCGCTTCATGGGGATGCCGGCGGCGTCCATGCGGGCCAGCAACACGTTCCACGACTGCTCGCCCGGCAGGCCGGGGTCGACCAGGGCGAACCCGTCGGCGTCCTCGAGGGCGTAGGTGTTCACATGGCCGAGCCCGGGCAGCGAGATGGGAAGTTGCAGGCGGAGGATCCCGGGTGCCACCTCGGCGATCTCGCTCGAGGCGTCCTCCTGCTCCTGCTTGGGGGGACGCGGCGTCTCGGTCATGGCGGCCACCCTAACTTGACCAGTTGGTCAAGCAAACCTGGCGACAGGCGGTTGGTCAGGCGGTAGTCGGTCAGTCGGTCAGTCGCTGACGGTCGGTGGAATCTCCCGATCCCAGAACCGCTCCACGAACACGGGCCGGAAGCCCAACCGGGCGTAGAGGCGCTTGGGCCAGTCGTTCGGGTCCGAGCCGATGATGACATCGCCAGCCCCGCGAGCGCGGGCGTCGTCCACGCAGTGACCGATGAGGGCCTGGGCGACGCCGCGGCCCCGCGCCTCGGGCACCACGAACAGGTCCTCCACCAGCCCCATGCCGTCGACGCCGGGCATGGCCGAGAACATGCCCACATCCGCGCCGTCGAGCGAGGCCACGAACGCCTGGACCTCGGGGGCCTTACGCCGACGGTGCTCGACGATGTGTTGGGTGAGGGCCGCTTCCCACGGCTCACGATGTTCCTTCGCCGCCTCCTCCAGATGATCGAGGCGGGTGAGTCGAGCCATGACGGCCCAGTCGTCATCGCTGGTCACGGCCCGGATGGTTGCGCCCGGCGGCAGGGGGCGAACGGCTTCGAGCGCTCCCGACAGCACGGCCTGGATGACGGGAGTCATCTCCCATCCGTCGAGCGCCAGGCGGGCCTCGAACGGTGCCGGCGTGGAGCCGTCGATCGACACCCGCCGGTGGGGGAAGCCGGCGTAGGTCGACTCGATCCAGGCCAGGGTGGCGTCGATGTCGTCGCGGTCGTCGGCGCGCACCGAGCGGACCTGGTTGGCGTCCCACACCTCCGGCCGCTCCCCATCGACGGTGGCGACGGCCAGCGGCGTCAGCAGCGGATCCATGCCGAGCAGGTGGTAGCGGGTCAGCGTCTG
>Ga0209068_10000252_pt1 | contig 31427 bp, 29 predicted proteins | sample ColStrG_CSR_2012_FD_187200 | JGI IMG/M metagenome (GOLD analysis project Ga0209068, IMG submission 187200) | Freshwater sediment microbial communities in response to fracking from Pennsylvania, USA - Cold Stream Run_MetaG_CSR_2012 (SPAdes)... | ecosystem: Environmental > Aquatic > Freshwater >...
ACATGCGAACTGGCGGCGTGGATATCACGCCAAAAGCGTTGCACCGGATGTTGCAAGCCGAGCGCGGCGCCGCCGGCCGCAATGAAGACAGCGTCAACGGCCTGAACCAGAAGCTTGGTGGCGAAGGAATGGGTGAGACGATTGCGCATACGCAACGCGATATCCGCCCGCTTGCCGGCGGTGACAGTCGCCAGCGTGTCGCTGATGTCGCGATGCATCATCAGCTGCGCCGCGTCAATTGATGCCGTCGCTTCGGCGACGCGCATCTGAACGGTGGTGAACTCGGTCATCTTGTTGTTTCCGCCAGCCACAGCGCCGCGTGTTGTGCGGCCCACTGCCTGCTCCTTGAATGCTTCGAGCGCACCGCGGGCCATGCCCAGCGCCGGTGCAACAAGACAGTGCGGCACGACGGCCAGCATGGGTTGGCGATAGAGCGGGTTGGTATTGGTTTCGGTGCCCGGCCCGTTTCCGGTCAACATCTCGGCGAAGGCGACCGTGCGATAGGCCGGAACGAACTGATCCTCCACGACGATGGTCTTGCTGCCGGTGCCGGCCAAACCCATCGTGAACCAGTCGTCGTGGATGGTGAATTGTGATCGCGGAACGAGAAAGAAGCCCGGCTTTGGTCCATCCTTGAGCGGCAGCATGCCGCCAAGGATTGCCCAATTCGCGTTGTCACAGCCGCTGGCGAAACTGAAACGGCCGCTGAGCCGGTAACCGTCTTTATCCGGCACGGCTTTGCCGGTTGGCGCGTATGACACGGCGGCGATCGCGTCGCGATCCTGGCTCCAGACCTCCTGCTGTGCCTCTTCCGGATAACAGGCGATCAGCCAAGGGTGCACGGCGCCGAGGCTGTAAACCCACCCGGTCGAGCCGTCTCCGCTCGCAACAGCGGCCACCAGATCGACAAACACGTCATAACCGTATTCGAAGCCGTCGAACCGGGCCGGCTGCATGACACGGAACAACTCGGCGTCTCGCATCCTGTCGATCAGCTCGGCCGACACCTGCCGGCTTTGTTCGGTTTCGAGCGCGTGCTCGCGCGCCAGCGCGCCAATTGCGCGAGCGCGGTCGATCAACTCGTCCACGCTGGGCTTTACGGAACCCTTCGCTCGCGCAGCCTGAATAGTATTGACCGCCATGCCGGAGCTCCCACGCTGCCCAGCCAGTGGATACCTTAAAGCTTCATCATTTCATCCGGTGGCATCGGACCCCACAGGTTCGCCGCCGAGGGATCCTTCGCCCATACCTTCGGACGCTGGGGTTTATCGCGGTGCCACGGCCGCGGGTCGAAATAACCCAGCGCCTCATCTTTCATCTGATCCAGCTCGGCGAACAGCTCGGTGATGAGACCGGCCGGGCTTTGATGATAGGCAAACAGATTGTGGCCGATGCCGTGGCGTCCCGGGCCCCAAAGCATCTTGTACCCGTTGATGCTCAGATAATCGCAGGCCGTCTGCAGGTGTGCCCAGTCGCGCAACTCGAATGCCGTGTGGAAATGACGGTTCGAGCCGGTACCGATCAAGTTGATGGTGTGGTGATCGACGCCGCAACGCAAGAACGAGAAGAAATCGCCCATCCAGTCGGACACGCGGAAACCCAGCACATCACAATAAAACTTGGTGACGGCCTGCGCGTCCTGGCAGTGGAACGCAACGTGTCCGAGTTTGTGCGGAACAACACCTTTGGTCTGGAATTTCTGATGTTGCAAATCGGGCCGTTTGAACACCTCCATTGTGGTGCCCTTCGGGTCTTCGAAACACACCATGTCTGCGATGGTCGGCTCAGGATCTTTTTTGCGGGTGGTCTTGATATTCATCCCCGCGGTTTGCTTTTCGAACGCGTTGAGATCGTCGTCCGGCCCGATCTGAAATCCGATCCGCGTACACTTGGCCTGAGAACCCTTTTTCAAGACGATCGAGTGGTGGTCGACCGTGCTTGAAAGATAGGCGGTGTCCTTTTCCTTGGCGGAGAGCGTGAGACCAATAATGTCCGTGTAGTACTCGAGTTGCCGGTCGAGATCGGGGACGTCATAGCTCGCATGAGCGATTTTGCGCACGCCAATCATTGCATCACCTCGTCTGAGTGCCTGAACTCTTGGCTTTCGTTTTGGGTTCGAATATTTCGATGATCGATGCGACGTCGCGCTCGCCGATCTGCGGCAGCGCGCGATGGAAAATATCCAGCAAACAGTCAATCAGCGGCGCGTCGACGCCGACCTCGCCGGCCAATTCCTTGCCGCGCGCGAGATAGTGCGCGAGACCCTGTGCCGAGCCCTGCTGCGGCATGAACTTGCGCTGCGCCATCCAGGGCGCGCGAATTCCGAACTGCGTCGAGCCGCCGCTGCCGTTGGCGATCGCCTTGATCATCAGGTCGACATCGACGCCGGCGCGAAGCCCGATCGCCATCGCCTGCGCGGTGCCGGCTATGTGCAGCCCGACCATGATATTGTTGATGAGCTTGACCGTGGTCGAGGAACCAAACGGGCCGAGGAAAACCGAGATGTCGGCGAATGTCTTCACGATCGGCGCCAGGCGCTCGCACGCTTTCGCGTCGCCGCTGAGATAGATGACCCCTTTGCGGGCCTCGACCATGCCGGGCGTACCGCCGACCTCGCCATCAATGAAAATGGCGCCCTTCTCCGCCAAAGGCGCGATATAGCTTTTCTTCACCGGCACGGCGTGCGAACCGAACTCGACGACAATCTGATCTGGTTTCGCCGCACTGGCGATCCCGCGCGGGCCGTTCACGACCTCGTCAAGCGCTTCGTCTGACGGCAGGCAGGTGAAGACGAGGTCGGCGTTCGCGGTCGCGTCGGCTGACGATTTCGCCGCGATGCCTCCCGCTTTTTCGAATTCCGCCAGGGCACTGATATTGCGTCGATAGCCGAGCACACGGTGCCCGGCCTTGATGAGGTGCCGGCAGATCGGAAAGCCGATCTTGCCGACGCCTATAAATCCGATCGTTTCCATCACGTCCTTTCGCGCTGCCGCGCCGGCTTCCTCAGGAATCGTCCTCAATCATGCGGTTAATCAAGGTGCCGCAGCCGTCGATCTCGATCTTGACCTCGTCGCCGACCTTAAGAAATTCCCCGCGCGGCATCCCGACGCCGGCAGGCGTTCCGGTCGCAACTACATCGCCGGGCTGCAAAGTCACATGACGGCTGAGATAGGCAACCTGTTCGGCGATGCCGTGCACCATTCGCCCGGTATTCGAGTTTTGCTTCAAAACACCGTTGACCCAAAGCTTGATCGACAGGTCGTTGGGATCCCGAATGTAAGACGCCGGCGTGAACCACGGGCCCATCGGCGCGCCATCCTCAAAACACTTCTGTCCGATCCAGTCATAGATAAACGGCGTGCCTTCGCGCTTCATGAGATCGCGTGCCGAAAGGTCGTCGACGATGACGTAACCCGCGATGGCGTCAAAGGCCTTCGCCTCGGTGATATTCCGCGTTGGCCGCGCGATAACAACGCCGAGTTCCGCCTCCCAATCAACTTGCTTTGAAAACTTCGGAAGCCGCGCCGGCGTGTTGTGGCCGATGACCGAGCTAGCCGTCGTTTTCATGAAAAACCATGGCTCGGCGCCTTTCGTCATCGAGGGCGCTTTGCCTGTGGCGCGCTTGGCGATCTCGGCCATCTCCTCGAGATGGTCCCAGTAGTTCGCGCCGGCGCAGAACATTGCGCCCGGATATAAAATGGGTGCCAGCAGCGACACGTCGGAGATCGCGGTCCCACCCCGAGGCTCCACCTTCTTCGCGGCCGTCGCGAGCAGCGGATGAGCTTTGTCCCACTCCCGCAGCAGACCGAGGACGGAGCCGGCATCCTTCAATCCGCTGATCAGTGACGCCGCGGGATAGACCCGCTCCCCAACCTTCACCCCGGCTTGCGGGACGCCGGAAGCCGATCGAAAGCTGATCAGCCTGTAGCCGTCCTCAGCCATCGTAGGCCTTCCGGCGCGCGACGCGACCACTCGCTCGCGTAACGCGGCCCGCGAAACGCCGGCATCGTTGATGGACGTTGAGAAGAGAACGGTCGCGCGCCCAGTGCAACGCGTGAGCCGTTGCTGACGAATTCAATTTTTCCTCCCACACCGCCTTTTTTGAGCGGACGTTTTGTGTAATGTACGTTACCGTATACATGGTCATTTGCAAGGGCCAGTTTTCGAGCGCCGCAATATTCAGATGACCGCGCGTCGGATGCTTTGCTCTTCACATCGTCAAGCGGATCCTGAATGTCGGAAATATTTATAGGCGGAAACAAAAGCGTCCCACGGCGCGCTATCCGCAACGTTGCAAAAAGATCGCAGCCTCGTCGTGGCGGCCGGCTGACCGAAGAGCGCCAGCGCGAGATCGTCGCGCTCGTTGCGCCATTGTTTCTTGAACGCGGCTACGAGCGGGTCACCATTGACGATATCGTCGAACGAATTGGTGGCTCCAAGCGTACACTTTACGAGCGTTTCGGAGGAAAGGCCGGCTTATTCGAGATCGTCATCACCGAATACTGCGCCAGCGTCCAGCGGGACATGTTCGCGGCGGTCGATAAAAATGCCAGCCTCGAAAAACAGTTGACGGCGATCGGCATGCACTTTCTCAACATGATTTTGCATCGCCGTATCCTCGAGCAGCACAGGCTGATGGTTTCGATGGGCCGCGGCTTTCCATCGGTCGCCAGGCTCTTTTATCAACTCGGCCCGATATCGGCTTACGGCTTGGTTGCGGGCTGGATGGAACGCCAGCAAAAAGCGGGAAAGCTTGGTCCCGGCGACCCCACAACGCTGGCCGAACTTTTTCTGGACATGCTGACCGGCAAGCATCAACTGGCGCTGCTGACATCGTCGTTCGAAGCTACTTCAGCCGAAGGAATCGCACGCACCGTTAAGGTCGCAGCAAAATTGTTTCTTAATGGCGCACGGCGCACCGGATAGACGTTAGCGGATAACACTGAGCATGTGCTTGCCGCCCTACAGCACGTGCCAAAAACAAGACGGGGCAAGAGAACCTGGGAGGGAAATCATGCGCGTAGCCTATCGTTGGCGTGTGGCAATCTGGACGATTGTTTGCATTCTTTTAGCTTCGGCATCGCAGCCGTTCTTGCGCGACGCTGCGGCGGCCGATCCGGTCAAGGTCGGCTTCAGCCTGGGACTTACCGGCGCAAATGCGCCGAATGGCAAACAGTTATTGATCGCGCTTGAAATCTGGCGCGACGATGTCAATGCCAAAGGCGGGTTGCTCGGCCGGCCCGTCGAGTTGATCTACTATGACGATCAGACTAATCCCTCAAACGAAAACAATATTTATACGAAATTACTCGACGTCGATAAGGTCAACTTGGTGCTCGGCCCCTATGGTACCAACCAGATCAGCGCGGCCCTGCCCATTCTTGCGCCACGAAACCTGACCACGATCGGTATTCTCGGCACCGCTGCCAATAGCGAAGCGCATTACAAAAACTACTTCTCCATGATCCCGCTTGGTCCCGATCCAAAGCGGGAGTTTTCGCGTGGGTTCTTCGAACTCGCGGCCGCGCAAAACCCAAAGCCAAAAACAGTTGCTATCGTCGGTGCCGATGCAGAATTTGGAAAAAATGCAACAGATGGTGCGCGCGACAACGCCAAGACAGCTGGGCTGACAATCGTTTACGATCAGCGCTATCCGCCTGCGACTACCGATATGACGCCGGTCGTGCGCGCCATTAAGGCGACCAACCCAGACGTCGTATTCGTGGGCGCATACCCGCCTGACTCTGTTGGTTTCGTGCGCGCTGCAAGCGAGGCCGGTCTGAATCCCAAGATGATGGGCGGCACGATGATTGGTCTTCTTGCTACGCCACTCAAGATTCAGATGGGACCTCTCATGAACGGCTACATGAACAATGCCGAGGTCTTTGTCCCCATTCCGACGTTTAATTTCACAGGCGTGCGGGAGCTGCTGAACAAATATCGCGAGCGGGCAAAGGGACAAGGCGTAGATCCATTCGGATATAATTTTGCTCCCTATGGCTACGCAGCGGGCCAAGTGTTGGCGGCCGCGGTCGAGGGGACCAAGAGCTTCGATCATCCCAAGATTGCGGACTACATCCGCACACACACGTTTGATACCGTGGTCGGCCAGATAAAGTTTGGCAAGGACGGCGAATGGGCCAAGCCGCGCATGATCGTTACGCAGTGGCAGAACATAACCGGCAATGACTTGGCTCAGGTAACCGATCTTAAGAATTGGGTCGTCGTTTGGCCTCCCGAGCACAAGACCGGCAAACTTATTTATCCGTTCGAATCCGCTAGAAAATGAAACGCGAGGCACCGGCTCTGTCATTTCTGATGGAGCCGGTAACACTCCCGGCAGGGAGACTACGAGTTGCGTAACTCAGAGATTTGAAACGCCAGCCTGCGCCGCTCGATAATATCGCAGGTCATCGTATTTGCGCGGATCGGTCAGATTTTTTTCCGGGCGGCCATACTGGCTGCGCAGCTTCAATACTGTTTCAATCCCCTTGATATCGAGAGCTGCCTTGGGCTCAAACCCGGCATTGCGATCCAGCAGGATGTCATACGTGGACGAGGCCAAGCGCGGCGTCATTCCCGGTACTTTCGCCGCAAGAAGTTCGCACGCCGCCTGTTTATTGCCTTTCTCGTATAACCATTCGAGCGCATCGAGGTAGCCGCGAATAAATGCGATCAGTCTGTCTGCATTGTCCGCAGCCCAGCCGCGCCGCGCCGCGCCCGATATGCCCTGATAACTAGGCAAAACGTCAGACGCGCTTTGCAGAACGCGAAGACCCGCTTCCTTTCCGATCAAGTCGAACGGGGTGACGAGAAGTGTGCCGGCATGTTTTCCAGCCTTCAGCGCTTCGAAGCGCTGCATGACTCCGCCTGCCCGCTCGAAAACGACGTCATCGTCACTCAAACCATTATGCGCCAGCATCTTTCTGAGGACGAAGGCAAATCCGGTCGTGAGCGCATCAACTGAAAGCGTTCTGCCCTTGAGATCTGCGTATGAGGCTATATCGGGCTGCACGACCAGTCGCAAAAACGCGGCGTCGCCTCCCATAAATGCGAAAAGGTCGGGCGTAACATCGATCTCTGCTTCGCCCTGACCCTCCTGGTAGGCGACGATGTTGTCAAACCCGGTGAGAGCGATCTCCCAGCGCCCCAGAATTAATCCCGAGAGTTGTTCTACGGAATTGATCGTATAGTGCGGTTCAATTTCGAGACCACGTGATTTGAAAAATTGTCGATCGATGGCAGTCCACAAGGGCAGATTGAAGCCGCCCGGAAAAACAATGACTTTGATATGAGCTGTCATAACCTGGCATCCTGTTGGGGTCCCGCCACGACCTTATGTGTCTGCTCGCCGAGGCCGTCGATCGATGCCACGACGACATCGCCGGGTTGCAGATAGACCGGCGGCTTGTGGCCGCGGCCGACGCCGGCGGGCGTACCGGTGAAGATCACGTCGCCCGGCTGAAGGCTCATGAAGCGGCTGATGTAGGACACCAACTCGGTCACAGAAAAAATCATCTCGCGTGTCGAGCCGTTCTGCTGGAGCTTGCCGTTGACGCTCAGTCGCATCATCAAATCCTGCGGGTCGGCGATCTCATCGCTTGTGGCGAGGAATGGACCGAGCGGGCCGAAGGTATCGGGGCTCTTGCCCTTGAAGCCCTGCCCGCCGCGATTGTACTGGAAGTCGCGCTCGGAAAAATCGATGCCGACGCAATAGCCGAGCACGTGATCGAGCGCATCGCGCTCCGCGATATAGACGCCCGGCTTGCCGATCACCACGCCGAGCTCGACTTCCCAATCGACGCTCTCGCCGTCGCGCGGAATGACGAGATCGTCGGTGGGCCCGCACAGCGCGCTAGTGGCCTTGAGAAACAGCGTCGGCTCCTTCGGCACAGGCAGCCCGGTTTCCGCGGCATGGTCGCGATAGTTCAGGCCGACGCCGATGATCTTGCCGATGCCGCGCAGAGGCGGGCCGAGCACGACGCCCTTCTCCACCTTCGACAACGCCTTCGCCGGCACCGCGGCAATGGCGGCAATGTGGTCAAGCGTCGGCGCGCGATGACTGAGCGCGGCAAACCCGGCCGACAGGTCGAAGACCTCGCCGTCCAGAATGAGGCCGGGTTTCTCGCCGGTTGCGGAGCGATAACGGACGAGTTTCATGGCCTGTACAATAACCGGACCACCTGCAAAACTGCCAGCCAATACGATAATCCGAGGAACGCCGCGTATGAATTTCCCCAAGCCTTCCGTCGGCATGCTGCCGAACGACCGTCTCGACTATTCCCCCATTCCGACGCGCAAGCCGCTGAAGCTGCCGAAGGGCGCGCGCATGGTGGTGTGGACCATCACCAATGTCGAGGAATGGGACCCGACGCAGACCATGCCCCGCACCGTGCTCACCCCGCCGGCCGGCGGCTCGCCGATGCCCGACATTCCGAACTGGTGCTGGCACGAATACGGCAACCGCGTCGGCTTCTGGCGGCTGTTGCAGGTCTACGACGATTTCAAGATTCCCGGCGTCATGAACATCAACGGCGTCGCGGTGAATGCGTATCCGGACATCGTGAGGGCCTGCGTTGAGCGCAAATGGGAATTCATCGGCCACGGCTACACCCAGCGCAACATGCAGAAGGTCGAGAACGAGCGTGCCGACATCCGTAAGAGCGCCGAGGTGCTGGAAAAAGCCACCGGCAAGCGCCCGCGCGGCTGGCTCGGACCCGGCCTGACCGAAACCTGGGAGACGCCGGATATTCTGGCCGAGGAAGGCTACGACTATATCGCCGACTGGGTGCTTGACGACCAACCGGTGTGGATGAAGACGCGCGGCAAGCCGATCCTCAACATTCCCTACACGCAGGAATGCAATGACGTCGCCATGATGCTGATCCAGCACCACAAGGCGTCGGAATTCTACGAACGGGCGATGGACCAATTCGAGCAGATCTATAAAGACGCCAAGGGCTCGGCGCGGGTGATGGCGATTTCGGTGCACCCCTACATCATGGGTGCGCCGCACCGGGCGAAATATTTCCGCAAGATATACGAGAAGATCCGGAAAAAACGCGACGTGCTGTTCTGGAGCGGCGCGCAAATCGCCGACTGGTATATGAAAGCCGGCCCGAAGGCGCCCTGATATGACGCACGCCTCGCAATTCCTCGACAAGAAAACGATCGCCGAACTGGCCGCGCGAATGTATCTCGACACCGGCGCGGTACGCTTCATGAGCGAGAAGCCGTTCATTTTCACGAGCGGCTGGGCAAGCCCGGTCTACAACGATTCACGCTGGCTGATGTCGTTTCCGGACATACGCTCGACGCTGATGGATTTCGCCGTTCACACCATCGAGCGCGACATCGGCCGCGACAACATCGACGCGGTGGCGGGTGGCGAAACCGCTGGAATCCCGTTCGCCGCCTGGATTGCCGACCGCATGCATTTGCCAATGCAATACGTGCGCAAGAAGCCGAAGGGGTTCGGGCGCGGCGCGCAGATCGAGGGGCAATTAATCCCCGGCCAGCGTGTGCTGCTGGTCGAAGATCTTGCAACCGACGGCAAGAGCAAGGTCAATTTCATCAACGCGCTGCGCGAGGCTGGCGGCAAGTGTGACCACTGCTTCGTGATTTTCTTTTACGACATCTATCCGCAGGGTAAGAAAATTTTGCGTGATCTCGACGTCACGCTGCACGCCCTGACGACCTGGAAAGACGTGCTTGCAGTCGCCAAAGCGAGCGGGAAATTCGATCCGAAAATGCTGGCCGAAGTGGAGAAATTCATCGACGACCCGGCCGGCTGGTCGAAAGCGCATGGCGGCGCGGCCGAGGCTGCGGAGTAGCAGCCAGTCCCTGATCCGGGAATGAGCGAACTAGGGCTGCCCCGCCAACTTCCGCCGCAACCTCGTCACCGCCAAATCGAGCGCCGACAGAAACCGCGAAATATCCTGACGGCTCAAGGGCGGCGGCCCGCGCGTAGTCGCGCCGGCTGAACGTAAATCCGTCAACAGATCGCGCGTCGCCAGCGCCATGCCGATCGAATCCTCGGTGAACGGTTTACCGGTCGGACCGATCACGCTTGCGCCTTTTTTTACGCAACGGCCAGCGAGCGGAATATCGGCGGTGATCACGATGTCGCTCGCACGGGCGCGCTCGGCTATCCAGTCATCGGCGATGTCGGGCCCTTCACTGACGATGACGCGTTCGATCAAGTCGCTGCGCGGAACCGCCATGAAGGCATTGGCCACCACGTAGACCTTGAGGCCATATCGCTCCGCCACCCGATAGATTTCGGGTTTCACCGGACAGGCATCCGCATCGACGAAGATGCAAATTGCCGGCTTTTCCGCCTCTTCCATGACCTGCGCCGCCGTGATCCAATTCAGCAAATAGCGCATGATCCCGAAAAGTGGCCACCGGTTTTCGGATTAGGATCATGCGCGAGCAACGTGGGAGGCATCAATGGCCAAGGCACGAAAGAAAGTCCAGGCACAGCGGAAACCAGCCAGGCGTAAGGCAAGCGCGCGTCGCGCCGTGAAGGCCAAAACGCGAGTGAAAGCACGACCGAGTCACAAATTTACCGTCAGCCACCACCGCGACGAAGACTTCGACCAGGGCTTGCGCCCCTACTCGGCCTATCGCGATCTCGGTATCGCGCCGGCGACCAGCGGTATGGTGCAGGCCCACGTCATACGCATGACCAAGCCGTTCAGCGCGGATGAAGTCGCTATCCCGCACTATCACGACGTCGATTTTCAGATGGTCTATGTGCTCAAGGGCTGGTTCACGAGCGAGTTCGAAGGCCAGGGCGCGCACACGTTCCATGCCGGCTCGTGCTGGATCCAGCCGCCGAAGATCAAGCACACCGTGCTTGGTTATTCCGACGATTGCGAATTGCTGGAAATCGTACTGCCGGCAGACTTCAAGACCGTGACCGTGGCCTGAACTAGCGTGCCACGGATGCGGCGCAGCAGGCGGCACGAATGTTTCAATGCTTCCATTCCGGTGCGGCGACCGGCTTCCACGTGCGCTTGAGCCGCAGATCGTCGGCAATGGCATTGGCGGCGATATAACCGGCCGCTCCATTGATACCGCCGCCGTTGCCCGACGACGAACCGCAGAGATAGAGCGCTTCAACCGGGGTGCGAGAACCGGGCATCAGCGGATGCGGCCGGTTGATGCCGAGCTGGTTCGGGACGTACGCGCCGACACGCACGGCACCCTGACGCATATTGGCATTGAGCTGTTCGACGTCGAGCGGCGTGAAGAGATAGCTCCCCAGCAGATTGTCGCCCTCAAGATTCGAGGCATAGATGCGCCAGTAATCAAGCACACGCTGCGTGTAATCGGCGCGATTGCGCTCCCATTCCTGCGGGCCGCCATCAACCGAATAGGGCGCGAAGGGCCACCAAAACGCTGCGTGCCTGCCGGCCGGGGCGTAGCTGGGGTCGAACAGGCTGTTGCAGGCGCCGTTGCCCATCAAAACGCTGGGAAATTTTTTCGCGGCGCAATCATCGAAGCAGCTCGCAACGTCGTCGATATGATCCATGCCGAAAAAGATATTGTAAGCGCGCGCGACATCGGGATCGAAGGCGGCAGCGCGATAGGCCGGCGGATCCTTGAGTGCCAGATGCAAGGTCACCAGGCTATGGTTGCCCCAATGCCAGGATTTTGCCTTCTCGCGCACCGGTTCGGGGAACAGCTCCTCGCCGGCCATTTGCACCGTCGTCGGGAAATCGATGGCGCTGGCAATGAATTTGCTGCCATGGATTGTGCGGCCGTCGCCAAGCGTCACGCCTCCGGCACGGCCATTCTTGACGATGATTTCCTTCACATCGGCGTCTGTGACGATTTCGCCGCCGCCGGCCTCCACAACCCGCGCCAGCGCAGCCGGCAAGGAAGCCGCGCCGCCGACCGGCAGAGTAAAGCTCGCGATATTGGCGAAGATCGCCGGGAATACGATGCCGGCGCCGGGCACGTTCTCGGTCGTAATCACGTGCATATATGACGTGAATAAAGTGCGGATGCGCTCGTCGGCAAAATGCTTGCGCACGACGCTGAAAAGATCGTGCTGGGCGTGCGACAGCAGCTCCTTTGCCTTAGGCCCGCTCAGCCGGTCGATAAGCTGTTCGCGCGGCATCGGCGCGTTGTACAGGAGCGACACCAGCAATGGCCGCATGTCCTCACAATACGTGTGCCAGAGCGTTCGGAACGCCTCGGCATCCTGCTTGGAGAAGCGGGCGAGCGATGCGCAGGTCTTGTCGAGGTCCTTGTAGATGACGATGCCAGTGCCGTCGCGGAAGACTGCGGCCTGCTGCACGGGCGGTTCAATATAGGAAAACCCGTAGCGATAGAGTTCGAGGTCCTGGACCAAGGGACAAAACCCCATCCCCATATAGAAATTCGCATGCAGATTGAGTTTATAGCCGGGAAGAATGCGCTCTTCGGTACTTGAACCACCGCCGATGCGGCCGTTGCGTTCGAGTACGGCAATGCGCATGCCGGCGCGCGACAGGTAAGCGGCTAGCGTCAGGCCATTGTGACCTGCGCCGATCACAACTCCGTCGAAACTCGCCATGTTGCCCCCTGCCGACAGCGTATTATTGTTTTGCCGTCTTTATGCGCGCAAGCCTACTTGAAGTCGCGACCGCTTCACAAACACTCAGCCGAAACTGGCTTTGACCCCCAGTCCGCGCATGAACCGCTCACGAATTTGCACCGGATCGCGGTCGGTTGTTGCCACCGCCGGTTTGTCATCGATACGCACGGCAATCAGGCTGAGCCCATCGCCTTTGAGCGCAGCTGCCGCCAGGCGATCGAAATCCGCTTCATCCGCGGCCCAGGCGCTGTTTGCGATGCCGGCACCGCGCGCAATCGCGACAAGGTCGGCGGCTGACGCGCTCGCCGTCGGCTGCGAACCGGTGATCTGGTAAATTCCGTTATCCCATACGACGATCGTGAGATTCTTCGGTGCCCGTTCGGCGACCGTTGCGAGGCAGCCGAGCTGCATCAGCAGCGAGCCGTCGCCTTCCAGCGCAATGACGTGCCGGCGCGGCTGCGCGAGGGCAACGCCGAGCGCGATTGGAATGGTGAGACCCATGCTGCCGAGCATGTAGAAATTCTGTGGGCGTTGCCCGCTGGCCCACAGATCGAAATTGGCATTGCCGATGCCGCCAATGACTGCTTCGTCGCGCTTGAGCTGGCCGACGAGCCGCTTGGTCATTTCGAAACGGTTCATCACCTTGGCGTTGTGCGCACCCATAGCTCCGGAGGATTTCGTGCTCATGGCGCCCTCACCCTTCGAACACTTTGCCGCCGGTAAGCAACGGCGAAAGGATAAAGGTGACGGGAGCCTGCGTTGCCACGGCCTGTTTGATGGAACGGTCGATGGTGAACGCAAGCTCGTCCTGGCGCGTGATCGTGATGTTTTCGACCGCGAGCGAATTGAGCACCGGGCGCACGGTCTTGCACACCAGCGCCTGGCCGAGGTTGAACTCGCCCAACGTGCCGCGTTCCGACACGAATATCAGGGCGGGGATTTGGCAAGGCACCACCAGCGAAGCGAGTGCATTCGGAATCGTGGCAAAGCCGCTGGTCTGCATCAGCACGGCGCCGCGCAAGCCACCCATCCATGCACCGGTGATGATGCCCAGGGCTTCTTCTTCGCGGGTTGCGGCAAACGTGGTGAAGAACGTGTCAGCGTGAATAGCTTTAATCAGCGGTGTGAACACCCGGTCCGGGACATAAACGACAAGCTTGACGTCGTTCGCTTTCAGGGTTGCGTGCACGATCTCGTGCCACGTGCTCGCTCGCGTTTGGCTATCTGTCATGACTGGAAGGACCGGACGCTACCATTTGAATATTGTGAAATTGGCGTGCTCGAACCAAGCCCGACGCGCCTATATCCGAGGCCATTGCTCCAATATTCGCAAAAGCTTAGCCTAAGACAAATCACGGCGCTAATCAGAAAATACTGCAGAAACTCAAGGGGAGGATGAGGATGAATTCCAACGGGCACTCACGCCGCAGTGTCATCAAAGGCGCGCTCGCTGCCGGCGTCGCCGCACCGGCATTCCTGTGCGTACGGTCCTCCTATGCGGCCTATCCTGATCGACCGGTGAAAATCATTGTCGCCAATACGCCGGGCGGACCATCCGACATCGTCGGGCGCGTCACCGCCGCTGCACTTCAGCAATCGACCGGCAAGACCTTCATCATCGAGAATATCGGTGGCGCTGGCGGCAATATCGGATTCAGCAATGCCGCGCGTGCCGAACCGGACGGCTACACGATCCTGCTGGCGACCAATGCGCTTTCGGTCAATGTCAGCCTGTACAACAAGATTCCCTTTGACCCGCTCAAGGACTTCGTGGGCATAAGCGAATTGGCGACCTCGCCCAACACATTCGTGGTCAAGTCCGATCTGCCGGCGAAGACGATGAAGGAATTCGTCGCGCTCGCCCGCGCCAATCCAGATAAATTTAACTGCGCGACGCCGCCGATCGGCACCACGCCGCAGATCCAGCTCGAGGTTTTGAAACTCCGCGAGAAGCTGCCCAAACTGGAAGACGTGGTCTACAAGGGCGGCGGCGACGCCATTCAGGCTCTGCTGAGCGGGACCGCACAGCTGAGTTCCGGTTCGCTGCCACCGGCGGCTCCTCACATCAAGGCAGGTACGCTGCGTTGTCTGGCGGTGACCGGCGAAACCCGATGGCCCGACATGCCCGACGTTCCGACTATGGTAGAGTCCGGATACAAGGATTTCGTGTTTGCGACCGACACCGTGTTGCTTGCGCCGTCGAAGACCCCGCCGGACGCCGTCAAATGGCTGGAAAAAGAAACACTCAAGGTGCTGGGCACGCCAGAAATGAAGGAGAAATTGTACGCATCCGGCTTCCAGGTGCGGACGAAGGGCGCCGATGCGGCATGGGCGCGCGTGACCAAAGAAATCGACTTGTTCCGGAGCATCATTGACCAAGCCGGAATTCAGAAACTGTAACAACAATAGTTTTTCCGGGGCGCGAGCGTGCATATCAAAACCATCGAGCCGATCGCGGTCAGCCTGCCGATGCTTAAACCCGTCATTATGGCGGGCGAGGAAATCCGCCGGGCTGGCAATGTGCTGGTGCGCATCGAGGCTGACAGCGGCTTGGTCGGTTGGGGCGAGTCTGGCTCGGCTCCGATGCATACTGGCGAAACAGTCGAGAGCATGACCGCCGCCATTTTGCATCTATTGCCGCATCTGGTGGGCCGCGACGTGCGCGATATCGACGGCGCGCTCGCTGCCATGGATGGCCGCATGTACGGCAATCACGGGGCCAAAGGTGCGATCGAAATGGCGTTGCACGACCTCGCCGGCCGCGCCGATGGAAAGCCAGTTTACGCATTGCTTGGCGCCAAAAAGCGCAACCATATGCCACTGCTTTGCGTGATCGGCGGCGGCAATTATCAAGGCGATCTGCGCGACGCAGAAAATAAAAAAGCAGCAGGCTTCATGGCGTACAAAATTAAAGTCGGGATCGATACGCCGGAAAACGATGCCGCGCGCACGCGCGACATCTGCAAGGTCCTAGGCAGCGGCATGCTGATCTCCGCCGACGCCAACCAGGGTTACACCACTGAACAGGCCCTTACTTATGTGCAGGGATTGAACGGGTCGGGACTCGATTTTTTCGAGCAGCCGGTGATCGGCCACGACCTCGCCGGCATGGCAGCAGTGGCAGCGGCAACCGATATTGCGATCGGAGCCGACGAAGGCATTCATTCGCTCGAAGACATCAGGCGGCATCATGAGCGCAAAGCCGCCCGGGGTGTAAGCTTGAAGGCGATAAAGTTGGGCGGGCTCCGAGCCCTCACGAAGGCCGGAGAGCTATGCGACCGTCTTGGTATGGGCGTGAATATTTCATGCAAGACTGGCGAATCGAGCATTGCCTGTGCGGCCGCGCTCCACGCCGCCTCCGTCATTCCAAATATGGCTTGGGGACTGACGCTTACGCATACAGGGCTCGCGGAGGACGTCATCGCTTCACCAATCTCGACCGCCAAAGGCCATGCGGATGGCCTCGATCGGCCCGGCCTTGGTGTTGACGTCGACGAGAACCGCGTACGGCGCCACCGCGTCGCGATTGCCACGCGAAACGTTGCTTAAATTGGCACGCTCCCCTTCGTCTTGAACGACGGGTGATCGTCTCCCACTCTGCGCTTTAGACCAATTAATTTGCGCTATTGTCCAAGAACGATGGGCGGCGCTGAGTTAAATTAACGCCTGCATGTCCACATGCCAGTCCCTATTTAGTGGGTGGGCGACGATGTCGCGTAAGGCGCGCTGAGGTCTCGTTGATCTCGCCGTATGAAGATCCCACAAGAACCGGTTGGCTAAGGTCTGGTGTCAGAAATAACGAAGGAAGAAACGACCAATGGCTTGGCCATTGGCGTTCGAGATGAGAGATGGAAGAAGAAGAACAAGGACTCACTCAATTAATCGGTGACATCTACGACGCCGCGCTTGATTCATCGCGGTGGGTCAGTGTGCTCGCAAAGATCACCAAATTTGTTGGCGGCCAAGCCGCTGGCCTTCTCTCGAAGGACTCCGTCAGCAAATCTGGCAATATTCACTATCAGGTCGGCCTCGATCCATGTTTCGTACAGCTTTATTCGGAGATGTATTGGAGGTTTGATCCTGTCGCAAGTTTGGTCGACTACGAAGTCGGACAAATAGTCACCGTCCCTGAACTTGTACCTTATGAAGAATTTTGTACTGGTCGCTTCTACCGCGAATGGGCTCAGCCACAGGGCTGGATCGACGCAGCAAATGCGGTACTTGAAAAAACGGCAACGACCTGTGCCTATCTTTCCGTAGTTCGCAGCAAAGCCATGGGTATGGTTGATGACGAAATGCGTCGCCGCATGGACCTCATCGTGCCACACGTGGGGCGTGCTGTGCGTACAGGAAAAGTAATCAGTCTCAGGCAGGCCGAAGCCGCCACCTTTGCGGATATCCTCGACGGGCTTAGTCCTGCAATCTTTCTTGTCGATATTGAGGGACAAATCATACATGCTAACGCTGCAAGTCGTCTCCTATTGAAGAAGGGCGATTTGCTACGCTCAGTTAGTGGTCGGCTTACAGTCACCGACGTGCATGCAGATCGAGCTTTGCACGAGGCGTTTGTTGCCGCCAGTGGTAGCGACACCGAGACTAGCGGCAAAGGTAACGCCCTGCCGCTTCCAGACTGTACTGGTAATGATCGCTATGTTGCCCATGTACTGCCCTTGACTATGGGTGAGCGACACAAAGCCGGCATGGCGTCCGCGGTCGTCGCAGCACTCTTCGTGCGCAAGGTCGAATTTGAAACGGTATCCCCGTCTGAAATTGTCGGAAAAACATACAATTTAACGCCAACCGAGCTTCGCGTCTTACTTGCGATCGTCAATGTCGGAGGGGTGCGTCAGGCCGCAGGGGACCTCGGTGTTGCTGATACAACGATAAAGACGCACCTTGGCCGCCTGTTTGAAAAGACTGGTGTCAGTCGGCAAGCGGACCTCGTCAGGCTCGTGGCCGGATATTCCTGCATGCTGGTCGACTGACGCCGCAATCTTTTCAGCAAATTCTCACACCGACTTCACAAGCTCATGGCGCCACTGGCTCGGTGTCATATTGAAGCGTGCGCGGAAGGCTTTGTTGAAATGCGATAAATCATTGAAACCGCAGCTGTAGGCAATCTCAGATATGGTGTGGGTGCGCTGAAGCGGATCCCTCAAGGCCTTGCTGCACGCGTCAAGACGGGCTTCGAGCAACCATCGACCAAATGTTTGTTCAGTTTTCTCGAAGCGCAGATGCAGCGTGCGAACCGAAATGCCAAAATGCTCAGCGACAAAATGCGGAGATAGCCTGGGCTGATGCAGGTTTTGCTGACAGAAGGCGAGCAGCGCCTCGAGCTGAAGTTCTGCTTGTAGGCGATTGACCGGGGCGTCGGTTGCACTGGCGAGTGCTAGCAGGTTGCAGAGATTCTCGGTCATCAGGTTCGACTCGTTCTCGCTCAAGTCGTCGGAAACGAGCCGCACCATATGGTGCCGCGCCAGATCAAGGAAGTACGAGTTCGAAAACTTGTAAACCGCCCGCCGGTGCAACCACGGGGCACGCGAGTTAATCATCGCGCGCGGTACAACCGCGATCGCACGGCATCCATCGTTGGAAAGCATCGCACGAAACGGCTGTCGGCAGTCGGAAATAACGATGTCGTTGCGACGAAACGTGACGTGCTCATCGCACTGGTCGATCGCGGTCTGCCCGCGTAGTTGCAGATAGATGGTGTAATGATCTGCAGGCGCCCTTGCGATATCGCCACCGGTACGAATGATCTGGTAGCTGGTAGATTCGCACGTCGCAAAACGAAGCGGACCAGCGTTGCGTACCTTTATCCGAGCGGAAAATTGTTCAGACGGAGCCTCGGGGGAAATGCTAAACAGCGTGCTGCAAATCATCTCTCGCCAGTACGAGAAACGATCGCGCTCATTGATCGTATCGGTCGACCAGGAAACCATGCCCGCCTCCGCGCTTGCGGCAAATTCCGGGAAGTACCCTTAACGCCGTCTTATGCCCTCTCGACCAATTCGCTTGCGCTTTGGGCCAAGACGGGTTGCAGCGACGTGCGTATACATCCGCGCCACCATCAACCGCAAGATCCAACGCGCGGCCGGCAAATGCCAAGAAGCACTTTTTATGCTCTTTGCGCTCTCGACCAAGGCCTTTGCGCTCTGGGCCGAGATTTGCCGGCGCAGATACATCCCAGGTTACCACCAACGGCAAGCTCGGCCGGGGTCAACCTGAGTTGCAAATTTCCTTTTCTTTTCAGGATGCAAAATATGGCAAAAACAAATGCACTTTCGTCCTCCAATTGGATGACGCGTAAAAGTTCGTTTGCTGTCATGTTTCCACTAATGATAGCGCGGCAATTACGCTTCACAGCAGCGGTCCGGGTCGCTCAAGGTCCACCTTTCCTCAGAGGTGCCGTCATGGGTATCGGCTCGGGCTAAAATTACAGACCTCCTCACATTTTTCTGAAATGCCTCCTCTTTTGGGGGGACGGCATAGGTTGCTGTCGGGCCTATATCGGCCCGGTTCTAAACTGGGGCGACTCTGATGAATCCAGATGGCTTTTCTACCGTCCGTTTTTCGACTGCCGATCTTCCGGAAAAGGATCGGGTTGCCGTGTGGCGCGAGCAATACGGGCGCGGGGCACTGAAGCTTGATATTGAGCCCATTAACGACGCTTCCTTTGAGTGCGCTATCATGTTCCGTGCATTGCCCGGCGTACAAATAATGTCCACGGCTATGTCACCCGTTCGCGTTACGCGCGGTCGCGAATTTCTTGCAGACGGAAATGGCGACTTCATCTTCATCATCAATCAATCAGGAACAGCCACTGCATTCGCGCGCGATCGCGAGGTCGTCTTGCGCGAAGGTGACGCCTTGCTGATGAGCACTAGCGAAGTCAAAATCTTTGACCGCCATTCGCACGGCGGATCGCTGTCATTTCGTGTTCCGCGCTTCGCTATATCTCCGATCGTCGTCGACATAGACGACGCAGTCATGCACCTCATTCCACGACAAGTTGAGGTGCTCAAATTACTCGCTGGCTATGCTGCTCCGTTGTTCAATGAATGCGCCATAACGACTCCCGATTTTCGACGCACTGCCGCCAATCATTTACTCGATCTTGTTGCGCTAGCTCTCGGCGCTACGAGTGACACGGCAGGGCTTGCCAATGGGCGCGGAGTCTTAGTGGCTCGCCTCAAAATGGCCAAATCATACATCATCGAAAACAGCAGCCAGCGAGACATTTCAGTCGGGGCCGTAGCCGCGCATCTCGGCGTAACGCCGCGCAACCTCCAACGGCTGTTTGAGAGCGAAGGCACTACGTTTTCCGAGTTCCTACTGGCGCAGCGTTTAGCTCGCGCCCATCGCATGTTAACCGAACCGCGACTGACTCAGAGCGCGGTGGCCACAATCGCGTACGACGCAGGATTTGGCGACCTGTCTTATTTCAATCGCTCCTTCAAACGGCGCTATGGGGCCACCCCGCGCGCTGTCAGAAACGACTTGGTGAAATCGGCAGAATTCACCGCGGCGCATCCGACGGTCGGATATTTGCCCCGCTGTAGAGTATCAGAGAACCATTAGAGTTCCCTTGACCACTTGAATGACCGCCTGGAACTTGTCGTTTTCGTTTCTGTCCAAGTGTTCGTCGCGTATGCCCAAGTTTTTAATCTCAGCAATGTTTAGAACATCGGCGAGGTGACGATCGTTTCGGAATGCAGGTCGTAAGCTTCGCCCCCACGAAGCAGCCGCGCCGTGGCGTTCGCCGCCGTTTCGCGCATCAACCATTTTTGGAAATAAGTTTAATGCGTTTTGCCTGTTGTTTTTGAACTACCGCAGTTCGGAGCAAACCAAATGACGAGATCGACTAGGAATATTGCTTTCCGACCAGAGCTCACGAGCGGTCGATTTAGCAGTGCGTGTATATTTATTGGCCGCCTATTCTTCGATCTAGCGGCCGCAATGAGTGCATGCCACTACCGATTCGTTAAAAGCCTCCACGAAACACGGCGGCGTCAAGCAATCGAAATAATTCGACGCAATCGCGACCTGATGTGCGAAACCGGCAGCGGCGATCCCAAAGATACGCGCGATAATGCCGAATAAACCTAGCCTCCAAACGGCGATGGTACTGCCGTAGCGTAATGATATGGCGGCTGTCGGCAAATTGTCGCGATGATCATATCGAAAGACGTTCCTGTCCAAGATCATGTCGAGCGCTTCAACTAATTTCGATACAGAGCGCTGGGTAGGAGGCATCCTTGGCAGCAATCAGCATCGATATCGCGTTCATTGTTGTTGTTTTTGCCTGCATGTTTTTCGTGCGACCTGACTTCCATAAAGAAAATGGCCGATCCCTGCTCGAGTTCCGCGATCCATTATCTCTGAAGCCCAAGACGGACGAAGAACGTTAGAGCGAATGAAAATCAAGCCTAGACCCGTCGTCACTTGAACGGAGGACGTCTTGGAAAAGTTTATGGATATCGCCCTCGATATCGCAATCATGAGTCGTGAGCCCGCCTCAGATTTTGCTTCCCGACCAATCGCCCCTCGTAGTGCAGAGTAGTACCCCGTAAACCAGCGAGTTTGGGTGCACGGTCCGGCGATAGCACCGCATGTCCGCTTTACCCCCAATAGCGGACATTGAGGGAGATACGGGCTCACCCGCCTTTCAGCGAATTCCTGCTCGCATAAAGCTCTGAACGAATTGCCGCTGGAACAACAGGAAAGCTGTTAGCAGCGGCGCCGAGGTCATTAGGGTAGCGGCTGCAATCAGGGACCAATCGATGCCTTGATCGGACGATGCGAAAATCTGTAGCCCGACCGTCAGCGGCCGCGTGCTCACAGAATTGGTAATGATCAGTGGCCACAGGAAGTTGTTCCAGTGGTAGCTGATCGATACCAGGCCGTAAGCAACGTAAATAGGCTTGGCGAGTGGCACATAAACTTTTAGCAGAACCTGGAGCGGGCTGGCGCCCTCAACCCGCGCCGCCTCGTCGAGCTCGCTCGGCACCGTCTTGAAAGTTTGCCTTAGCAGAAAGATGCCAAAGGCCGAGGCCATGTAGGGCAGTCCGATCGCAGGGATGGTGTCGACTATGCCTGCGGCGGTCATGGTCCGGTAGTTCTCCACGATCAGCACGTCCGGCATAATCATGAGCTGGAGCAGCACCAGAACGAAGGCGAGCTCACGCCCATAGAACTTAAAGCGTGCGAAGGCATAAGCAGCGAACGTGCAAAGCACGAGTTGCGCTGCCAAAATCATCGTTACGAGCATAAAGGTATTCAGGAAATACCGCGAGAACGGAGCCGCGTTCCACGCTTTGACGAAATTCTCCAAAGTGAGCGGAGCATTCAAAGTGAAATGCGCCGAGTACGCGCTCGGATGAATCGCCGCCCACAGCGCGTATGCGAGCGGCAAAATCCAGAGGAATGCCAGCAGCCACGCGCCAGTCCTTTCCAGGGCCGCACTCATGCGACTGGTTTGGAGGTGTGCGTTCATTGGTAATGAATTCGGCGGTCTAAGAAAATGAACTGGCCAAGCGCCATCGCGGCCAGCAACACGAGTAGCACGACGGTCAGCGTCGCGGCAAAGGCGGTATCCCAGAATTTAAAGCCAACTTCGTAAATGTAGTACAAAAGCAGAGCAGTCGTGTTGTTGGGGCCACCGCGCGTCATCACGACGATGTGGTCGACCAGTCGGAACGAATTGATGATCGCGTTAATGAGCACAAACAAAGTTGTCGGCATAAGCAGCGGGAAGGTTACGCGACGAAAGAAATACCAACGGCTGGTACCTTCCAGCGCTGCCGCTTCGCTAAGATTGGGAGATATCTGCTGAAGTGCGGCGAGGTAGAAGATCATGAAGAAGCCGGCGTCCTTCCACACTGCTACAACAATCAAGCAGGCGAGCGCTGTATGTTCGTCGCCGAGCCAGTTATGCGCCGGCACCCCGAACAGGTTGAACACCTGATCGACGAGGCCATAGCCGGGCGAATAGAAAAACAGCCAAATATTGGCGACTGCGATCATCGGCAGTACGGTGGGAGTGAAAAAGGCGAGCCGCATAAAGGAACGGCCGACCAATTTGGCGTTGACGGCTACTGCCATGAATAACGCCAGCATAATAGTGAGCGGAATGGTGCTCACCGCGTAGATGATATTGTTGTGAAGGGCCTGCCAGAAGATCGGGTCTTCTATCATAGCCTGGTAGTTGTCGAGGCCGACGAAAACGGCGGGTCGCGCGCCTTTCGGCGTCGAGAAAAAACTACCAATGAAAGTCGCCACGGCGGGATAGTGCGTGAAGGTTACCAGCAGAACCGCAGCCGGCAACAAAAGCAGCCAGCCGTTGACATGGGTTGCCCATCGAGCGCCCATGACCACATTGCTACGCCGGAAAGCGACTGCGACCGCGTGTCCCCCCGACGGTTCGCGCAAAAGATCGTCTTCGATACTCATTACTTGTAGGAACGCAGGATACGCGCCGCCTCCTGTTGCGCATCCTTCATTGCCTGTTCCGGCGTTTTGGTTCCGTTGAGCGCGGCTTGCAGCCCATCATTGAGTGCCTTGGTGACCCGTTGATTATCGTGGGTCGACAACTCGGCCACCGCATACTTGAGTTGATCGCGTGCCACCGCGGCGGCTGGGAAATCGGCAACGTATTGCTTCAGGGCAGGGGTGTCCCAAGCATCAGGCCGCACCGCGACATAACCGGTCTTGATGCCCCAGTCGGCGGCGCGCTCCGGCGTCGTCATCCATTTGATGAACTTGATTGCTGCCACGGATTTCTCAGCGGTCATCTTCTTGAACAGATAAAAGTTGCCGCCGCCAGTCGGAGAGCCACGACCGTTGTGCTCCGGCAGCATTGCGACACCGAACGGGAAAGGCGCGTTCGCCTTGACATTGGTCAGATTGCCGGTGGTTGTCCACATGATCGCCGTCTTGCGCTCAAAAAAGTCTTTCGGTGTTGTGCCCCATTCGATCGTGCCAGTCGGCTGGATCTTTTCTTTGCGGCTGAGGTCGACCCAATATCGCAACGCGTCGATCACAGTCGGTTTGTCAAAATAGGTTTCCGTTCCGGCATCGTTCATTAACCGCACACCATTGGCCGTCGTCAGGCCCTGGAATAGCCAATAGGGAAATCCGGTCGACGGGATCTCAACGCCCCACTGGGAAACATTGCTGCCGTCACGTTTGGTGAGCTTTTGGCCGTAGGCAACAAGTTCGTCCCAGTTGTCCGGCGCTTTATCAGGATTAAGGCCAGCGGCCTTAAATGCATCCTTGTTCCAATACATGACGATGGTCGACCGCTGGAACGGTATGCCCCATGTTTTGCCTCCGGTCTGGCTGTTTTCCATGAAGGCTGGGTAGAACGATTTGGCCCAGTCAGCGTCGCTTTGCAGTAACGGGTCGAAGGGCATGACTGCGTCTTCGTCGATCAACGTGAACATGTCCGTTGAAAGCAACACAGCGATATCCGGCGGTTCACCGCTCTTGAGCGCGGTTAGCGCCTTCACCAAAGTATCTTGGTACGTACCAGCATAGATCGCCTTGATCTTGATCCCGGGATTTTCCTTTTCGAAATCGGCGGCATAGCCGTCAATAATCTTGGTGATCGGCCCGCCAACGGCTATCGGATAGTAGAATGAGAGTTCGACATCCGCCGCCATGGCAGTTGACGCCAATGCGAGGATGGCTATTCCAACTAACGAAGAAAGCCATTTCATCTTTGCCTCCCTAAACAAGAACTTTCTGAACGAAGTTAATTGTATCCGGCGTCGCAATTGCTAATACCTCGTCACGACGCCTTCCGTTCGCAGCGTCGAAGAAATGAAGTTTGTCAGGCCTCAACACGAGATGAATACTCTCGCCCGGCGTTAACGCGGCCTTGCCCGCCACGCGCGCAGTGACAAATTGGCTGCCAACGGCACAAGTGACGACCGTGTCGGCGCCGAGATACTCGATATTTATTACGCGCGCTGAAATTCCCTTCTCGGCGATTATCACGTCCTCCGGACGAATGCCAAGCAGCAAGGCGTCTATTGGCGTCGACAGAATTAGCGCTTCACTGTTAGCGATAATGGTTTTGCCCCCAGCCACTTCGAGCGTGACTATGTTCATAGGTGGTGTGCCGATGAAGCGCGCAGCGAAAACGGTCGTTGGCTGCGCATATAGGCGATCGGGCGCCGCAGCCTGTTCGACTTTGCCTTCACGCATCAAGATGACCTTATCTGCCATACTCATGGCTTCGCTCTGGTCGTGAGTGACATATACCATGGTAACGCCGAGCTTCTGCTGTAACGTCCGAATCTCACGTCGCATCTCGGCCCGCAACTGTGCATCGAGGTTGGAGAGCGGCTCGTCCATCAGGCAAACCGGCGTCTCGGCGATGATGGCGCGGCCGAGCGCAACGCGCTGCTGTTGACCGCCCGAAAGCTGAGATGGCTTGCGGCCAAGCAGCGCGCCCAGGCCGAGCAGTGATGCTACACGATCGAGCCGGCGCGAGCGTTCGGAGGCAGGCGTCTTGCGCACGCGCAATCCGAAAAGAATATTCTCGGACACCGTAAGGTGCGGGAACAGCGCGTATGATTGAAATACCATGGCGATACGACGTTTGGCGGGCGTAAGATCGGTCACGTCCTCCCCGCCGATATAGATTCTTCCGCTCGATACCTGCTCCAGGCCTGCGATCAACCGTAAGGTGGTCGACTTGCCGCATCCAGAAGGTCCGAGCAAAACCAGGAACGAGCCCGCGTCGGTCTCAAAGCTGACGCCGTCGACAGCAGCCGTGCTCCCCCACAATTTACTGACGTTCTGGAGCGCGATCTGCGACACTGCGTTTACTCATTCAATTTGGCTCTAGGCCAAGCGCTACTGTCGGAACGAGCATCGTAACAATCCGGAAGGGTCATCTGGAAGGGGTGGATGCCCGCTTTGGGTCATTAGCGGACATGAAGCCTCAAATGTTGATGTCAGCTTTACCCCCGAAAGCGGACATTAGCTGGCGTCACTGGAACGGCCGAGATTAAAAGCTCCGCGAGGCCACGCTCACCCGGCCGATTTTTGAATGTCGCTCAAACCTGTGCGAATATCAGCCTGACGAGGCTCTTGGTCCTCGGGTTGAACTAACAATATTTTCTAATCACACTTAATCGTGCCCACGATCCTGCCCACGCCGGTCGACACATCAGGTATCACTGATCGTCAAATCGCGCATGCGACCTTAGAGGCGGATGATGCAACGTAAAGTGATGATCTCTTGTGCTGTGACTGGATCGGCAGATACGCCCGCTCGCAATCCGGCCGTTCCGGTGACGCCGCTGGCGATCGCCACGTCGGCGATCGACGCCGCCAATGCGGGCGCCTCCATCGTACACATCCACGTTCGCGATCCACAGACGACGCGGCCGAGCATGGACCTTGCGCTCTATCGCGAGGTTGTGGAGCGCATCCGCGCGAGCGGCACCGATGTGCTTATCAATCTCACCACCGGCCCCGGCGCGCGGTTTCTTCCCGGCGTCGACGATCCGCTTAAGCCCGGCCCGGGGAGCACACTGTCGCTACCAGCCGAGCGCGTGCGCCATGTGGTTGAGCTTCTGCCCGAAATCTGCAGCCTCGACATGGGCAGCATGAACATGGGCAGCCAGGTCTTCATCAACACGCCTACCCATCTTGAGGCGATGGCGGTGACAATTCGTGATGCTGGCGTTACGCCAGAGCTCGAAGTGTTTGAGGCCGGCCACCTTCTGCTCGCCAAGCGGTTAATCGAGACCGGACACATCAAACCGCCCGGCCTGTTTCAGATCTGCCTCGGGATTTCTTGGGGACAGCCCGCCAACTCGGAGGCGGTCACTTACATGCGCAATCTGCTGCCGCCAGACTGTGTTTGGTTCGCCTTTGGCATTTCGTTGCACCAATTCCCCATTGCGGCGCAGACCGTGCTACTTGGTGGCCACGTGCGGGTAGGACTAGAAGATAATCTCTATTTGGAGAAGGGTAAGCTCGCACCGAACAACGCCGCGCTGGTGGAGAAGGCAGCGAAGATCATCGAGATTCTAGGCGATCACGTTGCTACGCCGGCCGAGGCGCGCGAGATGCTAGCATTCGGAAGCAGGTGAATTAGACCGCCCCGGGGACGTGCTGCTGCCCCGATCGGGCGGGGCATATTGGCCGACCATCAATGCACCCGACATGATGGCAGGACTAGGCTACCCAGCAGTCTATGAAAGGGAACGCCATGAAATTTCCACGCCGTCAATTTCTGCGTTTGATAGGTGCGGCAGTCGCCTTGCCGGCCGCCTCAGGTATCGCGATGGCGGAGGTCTATCCAGCACGGCCAGTGCGGTTGATCATAGGCTATCCGCCCGGCGGATCGGCCGACATCACCGCGCGTCTGATGGGTCAATGGCTCTCCGAGCGGCTCGGCCAGCCATTCGTCATCGAAAACCGGCCCGGCGCGGGCACCAATCTCGCTACCGAAGCGGCCGTGCGTGCAGCTCCTGACGGTTACACGCTCTTCCTCGTTGCTCCGGCGAACGCGATCAACGCGACACTCTATGACAAGCTGAATTACAGCTTTATCCGTGACATCGCCCCCGTCGCGGGCATCATCCGTTTTCCAAACGTCGTTGTTGTCAACCCATCAGTCCCGGTAAAGACGATTCCGGAATTTATTGCTTATGCCAAGGCCAATCCTGGCAAGCTCAACATGGCGTCCTCCGGCAATGGGTCCACGATCCATATGTCCGGCGAGCTGTTCAAGATGATGACCGGCATCAACTTGGTTCATGTGCCCTACCGCGGAGGGGCACCGGCGATGACCGACTTGCTGGGGGGGCAGGTGCAAGTAATGTTCGACAACCTGCCTACATCCGCCGAATACATCAAAACGGGCAAGCTGCGCGGACTGGCAGTGACAAGTACAACACGTTCGGAGGTGCTGCCAGAGCTCCCGACCGTGAGCGAATTCGTGTCGGGCTACGAGGCGAGCGCCTGGTACGGCATCGGCGTACCAAAGGATACGCCCGGCGAGATCATCGACAAGCTCAATAAGGCGGTCAATGCAATCCTCGACGATCCCGCTTCGAAGGCACGGTTTGCGGAACTCGGTGCATCGCTGCTTCCGGGCTCGCCCGCCGATTTCGGAAGGCTCGTCGCTGAAGAAACCGAGAAGTGGGCCAAGGTGGTCAAATTCTGCGGCGCAAAGGCAGACTGATCTCTTACGTACAAAGCTGCCATCGGTGGATGGCGATAGTGAAAGAAACGTAGATGAATAAAAACTGCAATCGGCGACTTCGCGAGATATTGAGCGCGCGAGAAGCCGTGCTGCTACCAGGGGCGTCGAATGCCCTCACCGCGCGCATTATCGAAGATCTCGGGTTCAAGGCGATTTATGTCACCGGCGCCGGCGTCACCAATACATTTCTGGGGGTTCCAGATATCGGCCTGATCTCAATGACGGAACTGGCCAACCACGTCAGCGCGATGCGCGACGTTGTCGCTCTGCCCTTGATCGTTGATGCAGACACCGGTTTCGGCAACCCGCTCAACGTCACACGCACCATCCGCGTTCTCGAACGCAGCGGGGCCAATGCTATCCAGCTCGAGGATCAGGAATTTCCCAAGCGGTGCGGGCATTTCTCCGGAAAGGGCGTCATCGCCTCAACCGACATGGTTCAGAAAATTCGTGCCGCCGCCGATGCCCGGATCGACCCGGATCTCGTCATTGTTGCGCGCACTGATGCTATCGCTACGCATGGCTTCGAGGACGCGATGGAGCGCGCGGCCGCCTATATCGAAGCTGGCGCCGACATGACATTTGTTGAGGCGCCGCGGATCAAGGAGCAGATTGTTGAGATTCCCAGGCGCCTAAAGGCGCCGCAATTCATCAACATCGTTGCCGGCGGCCTAACGCCCGTGATCGCTCTCGATGAGCTCAAGAACATGGGATACTCCATGATCCTCTACGCCAATGCAGCATTGCAGGCATCAGTTGCCGGCATGCAGAAGGTGTTGAAGCACCTCAAGGAGCACGGATCGCTGGACGAAGTTTCAGCTGAGCTCGTCAGCTTCGAGGAGCGTCAGCGGCTCGTCGGAAAAACGGACTACGACGCGCTCGAAAGGAAATATTCCTGACCCGATCGGGTCGAGTGGACATTTTTCATGTCAGGTTCAGGCAACAATCCGCATACCCGCGCGATCGCCCAATTTATTTCACAGATCAGCTACGAAGCCATTCCCGGTGACGTCATCGGCCGCATCAAGTTATTAATGTTGGATTCGCTTGGGTGCGCGCTTTACGGAAGCGCACTCGACTGGAGCCGGATCCTGCGGGCAACGCTTGCCGGGCTCGACGCCACAAAAGCCTGCAGCGTGTGGGGGACGCCGGAACGCCTGTCGGCGCCGCATGCCGCGCTGGTCAATGGCACCCTCATTCAAAGCTTCGAGCTCGACGATGTTCATCGTCAGGGCGTGCTGCACGTTGGCGCGGTCACTCTTCCGCCGCTGATTGCGATCACGGAGTTTCGCCCGGGTCTGAACGGCCGCGATTTCTTGCGATCGGCCGTCGCCGGCTACGAGATCGGGCCGCGCGTCGGCAAATGCATGGGACCGCAACATATCGGACAAGGTTGGCATTCGGGCGCGACGGTCGGAGTATTTTCCGCCGTGTCCGGTGCGGCCGCCGCGTTGCGCCTCTCCAGCGAGCAAACCGTGCATGCCCTCGGCATCGCCGGCACGCAATCGTCGGGGCTGATGGCCGCCCAATATGGCGCGATGGTCAAGCGCATGCATGCCGGACGCGCCGCGCAGAGCGGCCTTTATGGCGCGCTGCTCGCGGAAGCCGGTTTCACCGGCATCGTCGATGTCTTTGAATCCCCCTATGGCGGCTTTTGCTCGACGTTCTCGCGTTCGAGCGAACGGTTCAATCTCGACGAGCTGTCATGGGAGCTCGGCCGCGCGTGGGAGACCATGCGCATTTCGCTGAAATTCTATTCTTGCGTCGGCAGCAACCACACGGCGCTTGATGCCATCAAAAGCTTGCAAAGCAAGACGCCCTTCGGCGCGGACGATATTGCATCGATTGTGGTGCATGGATCGCAGGTGACCGTTGAGCACGTTGGCTGGCCCTATCAGCCGCGGGGCCTCGTCTCGGCCCAATTGAATTTGCCGTACTGCGTCGCGACACTGCTGCTTGAAGGCGATGTTTTCGTCGAACAATTCACCGAAGAAGCCGTCAACGACAAGCGACGGATCGAGTTATCGAAAAAGGTCACGGTCGTGCACGACCCGTCAATCACGGCGCGCGGCTCAAACTATCGACACATGGTGCGGGTCGGGGTGCATCTGAAAAACGGCGCGAAGCTTGAGCAGACCGTCGAGGCCCCACGCGGCAGCGAAACCAGTTTCGCGTTGGAGGCTGACATCGTTCAAAAGTTTAAGAAGCTCGCAACGCCTATCGTCGGCGACGCCAAAGCAGACGACCTCGTCAATCTTGTGCTCGGCGCCGAAAAGCTTGCGCGGGCCGAGCAGATTGCCCAGGCTTTGGTCAACGGTTGACGGCTACTTTTCTTTGGTGACCTTGATCTTGGCGGCAAGATCGCTGAGGCGCTGCCGCTCGGTCTTGGTGAAATTGACGAAATCCATAACCGGACCGCCGGCGGGCTCGATGCCGGTCGGGACCAGCTTGTTTCGCACCTCGTCGGTCTTAAGCGCTGCCTGCAGCTCGGCATTCATACGTTGAATGATCGGCTCCGGCGTGCCGCGCGGCGCGTAAAGGCCCGCCCAATGGCCTATTTGGACGGTCGGGAAGCCCTGCTCCGCCGTGGTCGTGATTGAAGGATAGGCGGTGATGCGTTTCTCGTAAGTCGTTGCGATGGCCTTCAGCAATCCGGCCTGGATCTTGGGCAGCACGACAATGCTTGCTTCCGACGTCGCCGAAACATTGTTGGCCAGAACGGCGTTCACGCCGTCGCCACCGCTCTTGTAAGGAACGATGGTAAAGGAGACGCCGGTCGCCTCCTTGATCATCTCGGCGACGAATTCAGGCGTGCTGCCATTGCCGGCGGTCGCCCAGTTGACACCTTTGTCGCCCTGCGCTTTTGCCCAGGCGATGAACTCGGCCATGTTATTCGCCGGCACACTGGGATGAACAATGATGGTCGAAGGGGCGACGGCGATCATACCAACCGGCACGAGATCGGAATCTGCATAGGGCAGATCTTTTAGCATCAGGCTGTTGGTAATGGTGCTCGCTGCACCGACTAGGAAGGTGTAGCCGTCGGGCGCCGAATGCGCGACGAAGGCCGTCGCGATCACCGCGCCTGCGCCCGGTCGGTTTTCGATGACGATCGTTTGCCCGAGCCGCTTGCTCACGCCTTCGGCCGCAAAACGAGCGATCAGGTCGTTCGCACCACCCGGGCCAAAGCCCACGATCCAGCGGATGGGACGGTCCGGCCATTCCGCGCGTGCCGATGGCGCAGCAACCGCGCAAATTAGCAGGCAAGCAGCGAAAATTACGGACCGGTTTATCATTGTTTTCTCCTTCGATCGGGAGCGAGCCTGGTTCTGAGCTTACCTCTAATAAATAGAAAGTCTTCCAGGCGTCATCCTCGGACATCGCCAGACGTCCGCGTGATGCCCGCTCGCGACGAAACGATGGCTTCGTCGGTTATAGCGGCCTTCATCTTTTCGGCGATCGTCCACGAATACGCTTGCAAATGCGAGGAGGCGGCGCCGCCAATTCATAGCCTTTGGCTTCAACGGCCATCCGGTCGCTTGCCGCAACGTTGTCGCAAGTCGCAAGCCGTGACATGCTTTCCCAGCGAAACGGCGCGTTCAAGACGTC
>Ga0209068_10000253_pt1 | contig 31316 bp, 35 predicted proteins | sample ColStrG_CSR_2012_FD_187200 | JGI IMG/M metagenome (GOLD analysis project Ga0209068, IMG submission 187200) | Freshwater sediment microbial communities in response to fracking from Pennsylvania, USA - Cold Stream Run_MetaG_CSR_2012 (SPAdes)... | ecosystem: Environmental > Aquatic > Freshwater >...
GATTAAATTAGACCTTCCTTAAGCACAACTGGGGGCGAGTAGCTCAGCTGGGAGAGCACCGCGTTCGCAATGCGGGGGCCGAGGGTTCGATCCCCTTCTCGTCCACCAATTTCCCCCTCAAAAAGAAATAGCAAAGCCTTGCACGAAACAATGTGCAGGGCGTTCTTTTTTTGCCTGAACGCATACCCCGGCGGTCTAATAAACGGATGCTTTCCGTCTGGACATACAATAAAAAATCCCTTACAATCATTCGGCATCGTCGCCTGACAAAACAGAAGAGCAAACCGGACAAGATGAACTGCGAGTTGGAAAAATGATAACAGTGGCAGCCGCGATTCTTGAAAGAGAGGGAAAGATACTGATTGCCAAAAGGAAGAAAGACGACCCCTTGAAAGGGAAATGGGAATTTCCCGGCGGCAAGGTTGAACCAAATGAAACTCCGCAAGAATGTCTCATCAGAGAGCTTGAAGAAGAACTCGGGATAAAAGCTGAAATTAAGAATTTTGTCTGTTCGAGTCAGTACAAGTACCCTCATATTTCAATTAATCTGCTTGCCTATACCGCCGAATATCTAAGCGGAGAGTTACATGCAAAGGAGCATGAAGAAATAAAATGGGTAAAACCGGAAGACCTTAAACTATATGATTTTCCGGCGGCAGATAAACCGATCATAGAAAAAATACCGACATTTATTCACGACTGATCCTCCTCTCATCACTACCCCGCATTATCACCCATCTCTTTTTTTACCTCGTAGCAGACAATGTGGAACCAATGTGGCTGAAAACAAAGGCATGGTGTATGACGATCCGCGTAACGAGATTCAGCGCGCGCTGATTCGGGCTGGACATTTTAAGCAACCTGGAGTAAAGTTCTGTATTGCTTGCCTTGTTAGAGATTTGTGCGTGTTATCAAGGATATTGCACACTGATGGGCGAAAGAAGGCCCCTCCCGTATGCGTTTACAGAAAACGGCATAGCAATGCTTTCGGGTGTGTTAAAGTTCCCGGACAGCGGTGGATGTCAAGAGTAAAGACCTGACCCCAGGCGGTGACCCCAGGCGGTCTCTTATCTTAGCGAGGAATACGAGATCGACTTGCTTAAGGAAGTAGAGTAGAAAATTGCAGTAATTGAAACAACGTATCCAGTGGAAGAGGCGAAGGGATCAAATAGCAAGTACGCTCAATTGCACGATAAGAAAGCTAATCAATAAATACGTGCAACTTCAGGAGGGGAATATGGCAATTCGCGCATTTCTGAGTTTTGTTCAAGAAGATTTAAATATTGTTAATCTTTTTCGCGGACAGGCAAAGAATGAACGATTCGACTTGGAATTTTCAGACTATTCTATTAAAGAACCATTTGATAGTCGAAATGCTGATTACATTGCGCGCGGTATTACTGATCAAATCAAACTTGCAACGATGACTATTTGTCTTTACGGACCTACAACTTACTCAAGTAAATGGGTCGATTGGGAACTGAAAAAAACACTGGAATTAGGAAAGCCAATTATGGGTGTCTATCTCTACAATGATGGTCGAATTAAATACTATCCTGCGCCTTTAGAAAAGTGGCCGAAAATACCTTGGGATATTGCGCAAATTGTAAAAACAATGGATCAACTCGCCGGACAGTATCGGAGGGGAGGTTTGTAATGACAGACGAGGAATTCGCAGCATATCGCGATGGTAGATATGCAAAAGCGATGAAATATTATGATGACAGAGCAATAACAAACCAGAGGGCACACAGATTCTGCTCCAATTATGTGCTTGTCATGTCTGTTGCTATTACGCCCATATTGACGGTGGGTATCTTTTCTAAAGAAACTGCGACCGTTATTGCAGCTTTACTTGCACCGACGGTCGCTATCGCTGCTGGAATCGCGGCAAATTATAAATTTCATGAAAACTGGCTGAGTTATCGCGCTACATGGGATGCTTTGCAGCATGAATTACATTGGCGAGATGCGCGAACTCATGAATATAAAGATGCTTCTGACAGAAACTCTCTTTTCGTTGAGCGGGTAGAGCAGCTAATATCGCAAGAAGGCTCTGAATGGCTGAATCGTCATATTCGCAAGGATGAAGGTGTTGCTAGATAGAGCACGAGTTGACGATAACAGCTTTGGAGGTTTCCTATGCTGATACCAGTATTTGGTTCGTGTCCGACACATCTTAGCAAAACTCAGGATGAAAATCGGAGGCTTATTCTAGGTGAGTTGGGGCATGCTGGTTTAGAGTGGCGATCGTTAGGACGAACGGATTATCCTACTGAATTTCCGCTGCGTGAAGTGCTGATGTTGGCCAAACATTGCTCGGGGGGGCTCATACTGGGCTTTGCACAATTCGAGACAAAGACCGGGATATGGAAAAAAGATACTCCTTTTGAAATCCAACAAAAAAAAGATAGTTGCTTTTCCGACACCATGGAATCATCTTGAATCAGGGATCCTATTTTTCTTAGGTGTTCCTCTCCTTGTATTCCGCGAAGAGCATGTGTCTGGCGGTGTTTTTGATAACGGCGTTACTGACCTTTTCATCCATCAACTGCCAAAGGGGAAATTAACTAAAGATAATGTTAGGTCACTTCGAGAAGTTTTCAGGAAATGGGCTATGAAGGTTCATGACCATTACTATAGTAAGAAATAAATAGGGTGCATGAAATGTTTCGCAGAAAAAGAGAAGATACAACTGTCGGGTCAATAGAAAGTCAATATGACATAAATCTCAATGCGAGAGCTGATATGTTGCTCGGAAATCTTTTACGTGAAAGAGGGTTTGAATCGCTTTCACAACTGTTGAGAGCCTATCGTAGAAATCTATTTGAGCATGCGAAGCGCCGACGTGTTTTTATAAGTTATCATGCGGAAGATCAGCCGCAAATAAGGGGCTTTCGCTTGATGATAAAAAATCCAAAAGTTGCTCTAGATATTGATGATGAGGGACTTCAGGCTGCTATTAATAGCGAGCGAAGTCCGTATATAAAGCAGAGGATTCGTCCTAAAATTGAAGCTGCTTCGATAATGCTATGTCTGATTGGGAATGGAACGGCTTGGCGCGACTGGGTAGACTGGGAGTTAAATACGGCTCTTGAAATGAGAAAAGGTATTTGTGGTGTTAGACTGAAAGGCTCATATGGACGAACACCACCTTTACTGAAAGAAATCGGAGCACCCATAGCACAATGGGACGTCCAACAGATAATAGCTGCAATTGAGTGCGCGGCGGCAAGACGGAGCTAAACCATTATGAACGCGATATCTAAGCAAGTACTTATAGCAATAATAGAGCTATCGATTTGTAAGGGAAGTAAGGTAATTAAAACCTCTTGGGAAGGGTTGCGATTACGTGCCACACTTAGGGCGAGCGAAGATGCACTTCTTGATCAGGCATTGAATGACCTGCGAGACAATGAAAAAGATATTGAAAAGTGGTCCGCTCAAGCGTCCCTGGTAGAAATTATTGTTTCTGAAACAAAACAAATTCCGACGGCAAATTCGGTGAGCGAGAAGGAAGTAATTTGTGATAGGGCAATTGAAAGGGCATTGCTCTCCCGCTTATATGAAGAATATCGTTCGTCTGGTAAACCACATGTGCGTTATCCGCTTGCAGCACTTAGTGACGCATTGGAAACCTCAAAGGAAGAAATATATCGTCTAGTACAATGGCTTCAGAATAGCTACTACTTGGAGTACAAATTATCGGATGGCGGCATGTGCAATTCAAAGTTGACTTTTGATGGCATAAAATTGTGTGAAGTCAAAACCGAACTATTTGATGTCTTGGGTACTGTGAAAATCACGTCTGAAAAAATAAAAAAGGAAAGCACTAATCCAGATGCTGATCCAAGAAAAGTATTCGTCGTTCATGGCAGAAATGAGAATGCTCGTAAAGCAATATTTTCTTTTTTACGATCTATAGGTTTGGACCCGATAGAGTGGTCGGAAGCGACCTCGTACACAGGCAAAGGGACGCCCTATATTGGGGAGATTCTTGATCATGCGTTCAACATCGCGCAGGCTGTTATTGTACTAATAACTGGCGATGACATCGCAAAATTAGGCTCTCAATATATAAGAGAAGATGATCCGTCCTATGAGCGTATGTTTATGCCACAAGCTAGGCCCAATGTCCTTTTTGAAGCTGGACTAGCTTTTGGAAGGCGACCGGAACGTACCATATTAGTCGAATTTGATGCAAACAGACCATTCAGCGACATTTCAGGCCTGCATGTTCTCAAAATTGGTAATGACGCAAAATCGCGTCAGGACTTGGCTGTGAGATTGAAAACCGCTGGATGCGATGTGAAGATTGATGGTAAGACCGATTGGCTTACCGAGGGCAATTTCGAGGAAGCAATAATAACACAATCTGCCAAGATGGCAGTAGAGATTAAGAGTCTTTCATCAAACAACGCAGACGCTCAAGTATCTCGTCAACCCGATGGCAGGATGCTCGATATACTGAGCTTTATTGTTGAACATGAAGATAGTGGCTTCGTTCCCGAGCAACTTTCCAAACATTTTCAAATACAGATCGTTAAAATGCAATATTACTTAGATATTCTGGTAAGGTCCGAGTATCTGTATCCTGTCTCATCATTAGGTGGGCCGTCGATCTATAGGCTTACTGAAAAAGGACGAGCTTTTATAGTTGAATACATAGAGAGCGTCAATGCAGGCAAATCATGAGTCTTTAGGGTCAGCGTTCTCCCTTCATGATCCTACTGACCGACCCGCTGTATCTTAATCCACGCGCAACCTTGGAGTCGTTTCTTTACCCTTGGCATGATCAAATGGGGTTCATCTATTCAGCCGGATTAAAGAGCCGGAGGCGGATGAGTTTCTTGGCAAGATTGTAAATATCCGTGCCGCTGCCTTCCTTGCGAATCCCTACCGCGACGATATGCACCATGATCTTGTCGTTGACCACGCGATAAACGATCCGGTAACGCTGCCCCGCAGCCCGAAGACTTCGGTAGCCTGCTAATTCCGCAATGAGCGGTTTTCCCTGCAGCTCCGGTTCTTCCGTGAGGCCGTCGATCCGCTTGATGATAAGATCACGCACGCGCCTGTCGGCAATGCCTTTGAGCATCTTCAAGGCCGTCGGTGCAATGATGATTTTGTAGGTCATGCCGCCAGTTCCCGCTTTGCCTTTTCCCAGGCGACGCCCTTGCCGGCGGCGAGCTCTTCAATGCCTTTGTGCAGGACAGCGGTCATTTCCTTGTCACCGAGTATTTCCAACGTTTCCATGATGGACTCATAAAGGTCCCAGGGCATGACGGCAAGCACCGGCTTGCCCCGCCGTGTGATGGCTACGGCACTGTGTTGCTTTTCCAGCTTCTCCGGCATGGCGGTCAACTTGTTCCGCGCTTCGCTTATGGAATAGTTTTTCATCTCTTTCAGCATGGTACATCCTCCTGTACCGTTAATTGTACAGTTGTATGTGCAGTATGTCAACGCGAAAAAACACGAAAGAACGAAAGCGGTCATGTCCAATGCACTCTACAACAGCATTACGGGCCAGGTGCGCTTGTCCTCGCCCGCCAAGAAAATTCTTGACTTATTCATATACTTATATTACGCTGTTTTCCGTGGAAGGGCTTCGTGAGCGATTTTGTCGTTTCGTCCAAACGTCCTCGGCATGGCGGCCTAAATATTTTTTACTCTAAAAACCTGCAGTGTGGAGGAGGGACCATGATATACCCGAGACAGCATGTGCGCCGGCCGCTCGAACAGTCGGGGAAACTCGCCATAACCCTCATCCCGTTTGGAAAACTGGAAATGATCGACATTCTTGCCGATGGAGTCGATATAGGCGCGGGCGGACTGGGAATCACCGCCGAGTACGCGCTCGAGCCCGGTTTTGCCGTGATCCGCGCAGGGATAGGAGAACGAAGAGACGGCGTGCTTGTGTGGAGCAAGGAGCTGAAGGATGCGACATTCCGTGCGGGGATTCAATTCCTCCAGACGGGCAATAAAAAGGCGGAACACTCCGAACTCAAGGTTCAATCAGGTCACTTAGCGTCTCTGTCCGAGAACCCCGGATTGGTCGCATCGATTCTTGTGGATGTGATCGAGCAATCGTAACAGATTAACACCAAAGGCCCATCCTGTTTTCAACACTCGTGCCGGGCGGTTTTGTGCAACATCCGGCAACATCCTGCTATGACCATATCTTCAACGGCTCACCCTTCTCCCTCTTCCGCATAAATTCAACATTCCGCAGCATCATCAACTTTGACAAGTGAAAACGCTTGTGCTATGTTTTAACCAAGAATGAGGAGTTTATAGGTCCTGTTTGCGAAAGGAGAAATGCCATGAGAACAAATAACCGATTGTTGAAAACGGTATTGTTGGCGCTGGTTGTGGTGTTTATCGGAACGGGCATCGCCCTTGCTGAGGGGGCGGCGATTGATATTAAGACGAAAGATGCGACAGGTCCATACCTTGTGGATGCAAATGGAATGACCCTGTATGTTTTCAAAAACGATTCTCCCGGCAAGAGCGCTTGCGCTGGGCCCTGTCTTGAGAAATGGCCGCTGTTTTATCTTGAAAAGGTTGCTGTTGGCATGGGAATCGATGCAAAGGATGTCGGAGAGATAAAGAGGGCCGACGGGCAAGAACAGGCCACCTACAAGGGTATGCCGTTGTATCACTTTGCCGGCGATAAGGTCCCGGGTGATACCAACGGACACGGCATCAAAGATGTATGGTTTGCGGCAAAACCGTAGCAAACGGATACTGCATATCGCAAATTTTGAAAAGCCCTTCCTGAGGGGGAGGGCTTTTCCTTTTGCCGGCTTATTCCGCGGTTACTGTTCACCTCATCTTCCTCGGATGAGCAGACATGTCTACCTTAATCTTATGATATAATATTTTTGTGCCTGCCGAATAAAGAATGGGGATGAAATAAGGATGAATTCTGCGCCGCAGAAAAGCTTTTTCCCGAGAAGGCTCCACATACAGGTTGGGGTGATAGTATCGTTTCTGCTGATTGCCACCATCGGCCTGTATGCATGGCAAACAACCCGGGCCCAGTCCGATAACCTTACCCGCGCCCTGAGAGACCAAACCTCCGTAATGGCGAAAAATATCGCGGATTTGAGCGTTAATTACCTGCTGACCGAGGATTTTGCTTCAATAGAAACCCTGCTGAATAAGACCGTTGAGTTTCCCGACGTGCTGTCCATCTCCGTGACCAACAAACAAGGCTCGATCCTCAGCCACGTGGAGCGGGGACCGGACTCCGTACCCCACGTTAGGTATACGTCCGGGTTGCTGAGCCCCCCCACGAATGGTAAGCCGTCCTCACTGATCAGCCGGGACCGGATCATCGTCTGGCACCCCATCGTCGAGGGGTCCGTCTTCGGCTGGGTAAAAATCGAGTACAGTCTGAAGGTGATAACGGACCTGCATAAGCGCATATGGAGAGGGGCCGTGCTCGATGCCGTCCCCGTGGTGACGGTGAGCATTTTTTTGCTCCTGCTTTTTCTCACCCGGCATATCCGCGCGGTCGAAAGAATAACGGAATTCGCAAAGCGGCTGAGGGAACACCGGGGAGAAATCATTCCCGTCGAGACAAGCTCCTTTGAAATAGAGCAGCTGATGTCCGCCCTGAATCATACCTCGTTGAAACTGTATGAGCAGACCAGCTCCATCAATGAATACTCCCGGAACCTCGAACGACTCAAGCAGCAGATCCTGCTTATTCTGCAGTCGGCCGGAGAAGGGATCCTCGGACTCGACCTGGAAGGAAAGTATACCTTTGTCAACCCCGCCGCGGCGCAGGCCCTGGGCTATGGGGTCGACGAACTCATCGGCCATACGATTTATTCGACGTGGTGCCGCATAACGCCGGCGGGGACTCCCGGCTGCGAGGAGAACCGCACTCTTGTTGCCGCCCTGCATGCCGGCGAAGCGCATCACACCGACACCGCATTTTTCTGGAGAAAGGACAATACCTTTTTCCCCGTCTCCTACACGACAACCGTGATCAGGGAGGGCGGCGTTGCAACGGGCATGGTGATCACCTTCGAAGATATCACGGAACGCAAACGGGCCGAGGAAGCGCTGCGGGAATCCGAAAAAAAATACCGGACCCTCTTTGAACAATCAAAAGACGCCATCATGATAGACAATCCCGCCGACCGGATCATCGATATCAATGCGGCGGGGATAGAATTATTCGGTTATTCGTCCAAGGAAGAAATTTGGGCTGTCGATATCGCGAACGATCTCTATGCGAACCCGAGCGACAGGGAAATTTTTAAGCAGACGGCGGGCCGTCAGCGGTTCATCCGGGATTATGAGGTCAAATTAAAGAAAAAAAACGGCGAGATCCTGACCGTTCTCATTACGGCGACTCCCGTGTATGACGAAGCGGGAAACGTTACGGCATATCAAGGGATCTTCCGCGACGTTACGTCGGAGCGGATGCTTGAAGAACAGCTTCTTCATGCCCAGAAAATGGAGGCGGTGGGGCGGCTTACCGGCGGCATCGCCCATGACTTCAATAACATCCTGAGCGCCGTCATAAGCTATATCTATTTGCTGCAGAAGAAGATGGCGGCCAAGGACCCGCTCCGGACGTATGTGAACCAGATTCTCATCACCGTCGAACGAGCCGCGCACCTCACCCAGGGGCTGCTCGCGTTCAGCAGAAAGCAGATCAGCAATCCCAAGCCGGTTGACTTGAACGAGGTTGTCAGAAACGTTGAACAGCTTTTGCGCCAGGTGGTTGGTGAAGATATCGTGCTGGTGACGGCGCTTTCGGGCGAAAACGTGGTGGTGACGGCGGACAGCGGACAAATGGAACAGGTGCTCGTGAACTTTGCCGCGAATGCCAAGGATGCCATGCCCGCCGGAGGACGGCTGATCATTGAAACACGGTCCGTGGAACTCGACAGTGATTTTGTGAGGCTTCACGGGCAGGGGAAGCCCGGCAACTATGTCCTTCTCTCCGTAGCTGATACGGGGAGCGGCATGGATGAAAAGACCAGGGGGAAAATATTCGAGCCCTTCTTTACGACCAAGGAAGCCGGGAAAGGCACCGGTCTCGGGCTGTCGATCGTTCACGGGATCATCAAACAGCACAACGGTTATATCGAGGTCTCCAGCGAACCCGGAAAAGGATCGACGTTCAATATCTATCTGCCCGCAACCAGCCGCGAAAGCGGCGCACTCAACTTACGGGAACAGGAGCCTCCCCGGGGAGGCGGCGAGCTCATCCTGGTGGCGGATAATGACGATGAGGTGAGAAAGACGACGCACTCCGTGCTCTCCGAGTCGGGTTATAAGGTCATAGAAGCCGTGGACGGAGAAGATGCAATCGAGAAATTCAAGAAAAACAAGAAGAAGATCGCCCTGGTCCTGCTCGACGTGATCATGCCGAAGAAGAACGGCAAAGAAGTGCATGATGAGATTATCAAGGCACAACCCGCGGCCCGGGTCCTGTTTACCAGCGGATACGCGCCGGGTATCATCGAAGAGAAGGGGGGCCTCGCGGACGGGGCGCATTTTATCTCGAAACCTGCCCGGCCAAAGGAGCTGTTGAAGAAAATCAGAGAGCTGCTCGATGCGAAACCGCAGGTATGAGATGAACAGGGTTGGTAATCGCCGATAGGCGCCTTACCTTTGACCTCAGCCTGCTTCATGATCCACGCTTAAGGTTATGGGTTCATCAAAGCATCATCCGTTACGTCCTTTGCCCCGCTCACGAAGACCCTTCTCCCTTTAATTGCCATCCGACCTTCTGCAATGAGCCGGATGGCGCGGGAATATATTTTGTGCTCCTGTTTTAAAATGCGTTCGGATAGGCTGTCTTCGGTATCAGTATCCAGGACCGGCACGACTGCCTGGATAATGATGGGTCCGGTGTCCATGCCTTCATCCACGAAATGAACGGTGCAGCCCGAGAATTTCACCCCGTGCTCAAGCGCTTTTTTCTGCACGTGAAGGCCGGGGAAAGCCGGGAGAAGAGCTGGGTGAATGTTCAAGATGCGGTTCGGAAAGGCCTTGATCATCACCACCGTGATGATGCGCATGAATCCTGCGAGGCAGACGAGGTCAACATTCCTGGCCTGGAGTTCCTTTACCAGCAGGGCGTCATATTCTTCCCGTTTACCTTTATATCCCTTCGAGCTTATAGGGACCGCGGGAATGTTGTGCTTGCGCGCTCGCTCAAGCGCATACGCGTCCTCTTGGTCGCTGATGACGACAGCGACTTCAGCGGAAAGGGAGCCGTTCGTGATGTTGTCGATAATGGCTTGAAGGTTAGAACCACGACCGGAGACGAGGACGCCTATCCTTATCTTTTTCATAAAGCCTCAATGTAAAATGCAAAATGAAAACTTCAAAATGCAAAGTTGCGATCAAGTGGTGTGCTTTTATTTTGCACTTTTCACTTTGCACTTTGCCTTTTGCACTTACTTCTCCTCATATTTGACAACCTGCTTTCCCTTCACAATCTCCCCGATGAGATATGCTTTCTCACCAAGCTTCTTCGCTTTCTTTATCACCGCGCCGGCCTGTTTTGCGGGCACGGCAAGCACCATGCCGATGCCCATGTTGAAATCGCGGTACATTTCTTCGTCGTCAATCTTGGCCTTTTGTTGAATCAGACTGAAGATAGGAGGGATGTTCCAGGCCCCTTTGCGTATCAGGGCTGTTGTGCCTTTCGGGAGCATGCGCGGCGTATTCTCGGTGATGCCGCCGCCGGTGATATGCGCCAGGCCATGGAGGTCGAACTCTTTTTGCAGGGCGAGAATGGTTTTTACGTAGATTCGGGTCGGGGTGAGAAGCGCGTCGCCGAGCGGTTTCCCGAGTTCCGGCAGGACATCCTTTAGCGTATACCCGGAAGCTTCGAGCAGGACCTTGCGTACGAGCGAGAAGCCGTTGCTGTGCAGGCCCGACGAGGCGAGGCCGATGAGCGCGTTGCCCGGCTTGATCTTCGATCCGTCGATGATCCTTTTTTTCTCAACCACACCCACGGCAAAGCCCGCCAGATCGTATTCGCCCTCTGCGTAGAAAGACGGCATTTCCGCGGTCTCTCCGCCGATGAGTGCGCAGCCTGACTGCTTGCAGCCCGCGGCGATCCCCTTGACGATGTCGGCGTGCGCCCGCGGTTTGAGTTTGCCGGTAGCGAAGTAGTCGAGAAAGAACAGCGGCTCCGCGCCGGAGACCACGATGTCGTTCACGCACATGGCCACGAGGTCGATGCCCACCGTATCATGCCTGTTCGTGAGGAAGGCGATCTTGAGCTTCGTGCCCACGCCGTCGGTGCCGGACACGAGGACCGGGTTTTGGTATTTCTTGAGCGCAAAAAGTCCGCCGAAGCCGCCGATGTGCGTCATGACTTCGGGCCTGAACGTGGACTTTACGTAGGGTTTTATCTTCCGGACGAAAAAATCCCCTGCGTCGATGTCGACACCCGCGTCTTTATAGGTTATTGCCATGAAATGCCCCTTTGATTTTTTGGTGATAGTACGTGTAACGTACGCGTCTGTCAACAGGTTTTAGCCGGTTGCAAATCGAATTCTTTTTAAATATGGAAAGAAAAAAACCACAGCAGGACAAGTTTTAGACAGGATAACAGGATGGACAGGATGTTAAATGCTTTTATCCGATCTTATCCCGTAATCCTGTCAAAATGAATCTTTGATTTCGGCTTGTCCGGGTTCGGCTGAGGATATTTACTTCACCTTGTTCTGTATCTCCCGCACCGTGGGATTGTTCAAGAGCTTCACAAACCGCGGATCCGCCGAGAGGGCAGCCACATCTCCTGCGTTCACCGACTTCATGATTTCAGGGTCTTCCATGAGCTTCTTGAACTCAGGATCGTTCTGCAGGGACTGGATCAAGCTCATGACTTCCTTGTCGCTCATCATCTTTTCCTGAAGAGACTTTGCCTCACCGGCCGTGCTGCTGCTGTTTGTCGAGAGAGCAACGCTCGGGGACGCGGACCGCTCACGGATGGCGCGGACCTTTGATTCTTCGAGCTTGATCGTGCCGAGGATATCCGATTTTATGGTATAAATGCCGTTGGACAAGGACATGACCTCTCCGGTAACAACACTGCCGTCCTTCAGAACGATCTCTTTTACCTCGCCTGCCTGGGCAGAGCCGAGGAACAGACTCAGCGCCAGAGTGGAACAAATCATGAATGACTTCATGCGCATATCCTCCTGTTAGCAAAAACGTCATTATAAAATAAGATAAATAACCCTCGCTGTCAAGACAACTTTCACGAAGAAGAGGAACTGAGAAAACAAGCGGACTTTGCTTCAGTCTATGAAGATTGCTATAGAGAACCCTTCAAAAAAGTCTGCAGAAATCAGCGTGTAATTCATAGAATTCTTTTTTCTTCACGGCAGATTGCTCAGCCCCCTTTTCATTTTCCATAAGAAATACTTTTCGAATCCGAGCTTCATCCACTTCGCCCAGATTGCCTTCTTCATGTAGGAACTCTGCCTCGGCGGCAGGACCGGGTACGCCTTCATAAAAGCAGCCGTGTTTCCCATGTCCATGAGGCAGATGACGTCGAGCTCGTCCGCGATGGGTGGGGTCTTTCCGGTAATGTCTGATGCAATGGTCGCGGCGGCAATCTTCGCCATCTTGACGGTCATGAAGCCCGTTTTCGGCACTCCCGTGGGCACCGGCGTAACCTCAGGCGGCGCTATCGCTATTGCAACACCGATAGCAGAGATGTTCTTATGTTTCGTATGTCTGTAGTTTTTGTCTACGGGGATGAAGCCGCGAGGATTGCCGAGCGGCGCAACTGCGGGAACGCCCTTGAACGGCGGCGCGATCATGGCAAGCTTGAATGGAATTTTATTCCCGTCCTTAAGCCTGATTTCTCCGGGCGCGACTTCCTGAATGGCCTGACTTACAAGCGGCTTAATGTCCCTCTCGGCGAACTCATACTCCATGAAGGTCTTCGAGTTGCCGAGACCGCCGACGCCCATGTGACCGAGATAGGGTTCGGAGGTGAGATAGAGAATGGGCACTTTGTGACGCATTTTGCGGCGGCGAAGCTCGACGTCCATTTCGAATGCAAGCTCGTAGGACGGGCCGAAGCAGCTCACCATCTGTGATGAGCCGAGGACTATGGGACCGGGATTTTCGAGAACGCTCTTCCATGTTTCTCCGGTCTTCACGGCATGGTCGAGGGTGAAGGTGCAGGCGGTATATCCCTTGTCCGGTCCGAGGCCGGGGATTTCGTCAAAGGCAAGATAGGGGCCGGTTGATATGACGAGGTGATCATAGGGAAGCTCCTTCCCCTTGGAAGTGATGACCTTCGAGGCATCCGGATCAACCTGTTTCACGGCGTCGTGGACAAACTCGAGCCCCTTCGGTATCAGGATGTCGCTCACCGTGAGCGTGATGTCCTCCGGTTTGCGCCAGCCCATGATGAGCCACGGCAGCGACGGCAAAAATACGAACCGGTCGTCGTTGCTCACCACGGTTACGTCCGCTTTCCTGCCGAGCAGCCGCTTAAGTTCAAAGGCCGCTGTTAATCCCCCGAACGAGCCCCCTAAAACAACGATCCTTGCCATAATCTTCTCCCTTGTACTTCAGCGCTAAAACATTCCAACTACCTTCTTGCCGCTCGTTATAAGGTCCGTCAATTTATCGTAGTCGATGGTTTTTACCCGGGCATCGCACTCGGAGTCCTTGAGCCCCCGGAGCCTCTTGTCGTCATCCAGCACATACACCGCGCCGGGAAAAGTCCCAAGCCTTTCCTTCTGCGCGAAATACACCCCGTTCTGCAGCAGGACCAGATCGGAAACAGCATCCCTCGCCAAGGTCACCCCCCTCGCCCCGTCTGTTGTGTCCGGCGCGCTTTTTATCATCACGAGCATAGCAGCCTCCTCTTTAGAATGTCATTGTCGTTTTCGCTTCTTTCAACAACCCGGCTATCTCTGTGCTGTTGATCAACTTCACGTTTTCAACAAGGTCATCCGATGCGACACGCTGAGCTTTGAGTGAAGCAACGTCGGCATAGATCTCCACCCCCATCTCCAGGCAATCCTTGAGAGCGCCTTCAAGATTGGTGAACCCGGTACCGGTGTCGTCCTGCCCCTTCTTCGCAAGCAGCACCCCGCCGTCCACCAGGATCAGGTTAACGCCCATTTCGAACGACACCGCGCCGAGCGCGTGGCGCACAGCCTCTGCCGCATTGATATCGCCGTAAGGAGATTTTTTTAAGATCACCGCAATAGTACCCATACACTCCTCCCTATGCCCCGAGATTGAGCCAGACATCGGTCTCGCCCATGGTCGAGAACAGTCCTTTGAGTGATCCGACTTGCGTATCAGCAAGGTAGTCATCTTTCGCAGCACGGCGAAAGTTCACGCACCCGCCTCAGAGGTACACCTTCAGCCCTTTTTGGATTAGCCGGGAAAACTCCTCCTCGGCGTTCAGGATGCCCTTTGCTTTCTGTTTTGTCAGAAAACAGTAGATGCCGTCAGCCGAGGCGATAAGATTAACAATATGGCCTTTGTTTAAGGCGGATTCGGCGATGCGGGCGCTCGTCAGTGTGTTCTCGTATGAATACGGCGATGTGGATAAATACAGAGTAATGGTTTTCGGCATAGGGGCCTCCTTGATACGTCAGAACGTTACGATTCTATCGCTCTCCTGAATGATCACGTGCATGTCTTTCAGCCCTGCTAAGGGACAGACATCCGTCGGCCCGGCATTCCGGAGCTTTAGGCAGGTGCCGCAGGCGAAGATTTTGCCGCCTGCTGTTACTAATGCCTTCATCTGCTGCGTGACCGCAAACTTTTCCGTATCGAGCGACTCGGCCTCCACGCCCTTGCCGATGAGAAATACTTTTATTCCATCCCCTTCTTTCAGCGCAAAATTCCCGTACCGAAATGCATTCCAAACTGTTTCAGGATCATTCGAGTAAATAATCAGCCCTATGTTCATCATCTTCTCCTTTCGCCGGGGTAAGTTCGTTTTTTCGTCACCGGGCAGCAAGCCGGCGCGGGGATGTCTTCTTTATACTGCTTTTTGAGAATTTCGAGAAGGTCGGGAATGAAGGGTTCCTTTAAGAAGTAGCACTTGAGCCTGCCGTCAACGAAGAAATCAACGATTCCGTTCGTCCGAAGCAAGGTCAGGTGTTGAGAAATGTTAGACTGGCTGATATCAAGGGAGTCTTCGAAATCGCTCACGCATTTTACGCCTTGGGTGAGTTCTTCGAGAACCTTGATTCGGGCAGGGTGGGCGATGACTTTGAGGAGTTCGATTCTTTTTGCTATAGGAATCATTGTGCCGCTCTCTCCTTAAATATTCAGGGATGGGAAACCAGTAATAGAAATAAAACGTATTAACATATTCAAATATTAGAATGTATCTATGCTAATGTCAAGAACATTTCTCTTCTTATACAGAAGGGAAATGCGCAATGAGAAATATCCGTATGCTTGTAATCGCGGTTGTCTTAATGAGATACATGAAAAGACCATCTCTGAACAAGATCGGAAGGAGCTTCAGGAATATCTCATGGACCATGCGCGGAAATAAACCAGGCGGATAATCAGGACTGATTTTACAAAGAGTCCGCCAAGCGTAAATTGTGCTTCGCTTCCTTATTTTTCTCTGGTATAATATGAACGCATTACTTGAGCGGTCAGCATATCCTGATGAAGGGGAGGTTTCATGAAAAAACTAATAGGTCTCGGATTGTTTGTGGCGCTGCTGGCGCCGTCAATGGCGTGGAGCACGGTCGGAGGTGGAGACGATACGTTTCGTCCGCCGGGAGCCGATATGGTCGTCTTCAGCCACGATTTCCACGTGGGGAAAGCAAGTCTGAAGTGCACTGACTGTCATTATAAGTTATTTACGATTACGGGGAAAAACAAGAAGAAGGCAACGATGGCGGATATGGAAAAAGGCCAGGCCTGCGGCGCTTGCCACAACGGGACACGGGCGTTTGAGGTAAAGAAGAACTGCACGAAGTGCCATAAATAACGATCTGCGCGGGCAGGGGGCCTTCCCCTGCCCGGGGTTCTCATTCATGGCATGTGTGAAAAGATCTTGTCAAGGGACAAGAGCGACATGATCAGGAAAAGATACGCGTTGATCTTTCTGAAAAGCCCGCGAGACAGAGGCGGCAACGGCCGCCTTCCAGCAAGGAACCTTCCATTCCAAACGAGCCATATTCCCGGTGGTATGAGGCAGAAGTATATTAACGGAGACCTGACAACCCCGTAGAGAGGCAGCAACAGGCCGGCAACACTTGCGGCGAAAATCCAGATAAACGTGACGCGCGAAATCTGTGCCGGGCTCATCACGCTGAAAAGCGAGGGGAGGCCGGCTTTTTTATATTCATCACCGCACCAAAGGAGCAGGAGCCAAAAGTGCGGGATCTGCCACATGAAAAAGACGAAGCAAACCGCGAAGAGCCGCGCGTCAACGAGCGCTCCTCCTGCCGAGACCCAGCCGATGGCCGGAGGAATCATGCCCACAACAGCGCCCGGCACGGATGCAAAGGCCGTTATCCGCTTGAGATAGGTATAGATGCCGTTATACCAGAGAAGCGCGAAGAGACCCAGTATGCCTGTTTTCACTCCCCCTGTTTGACCAAGCACGGCCAGGCCCGCCAGTATCAATACAAGGGAAAAGGCCAGCGCTTGTGTCGGCGTGATGGTTCCGGATGGAAGCGGCCTGCAACGGGTCCGTTCCATGTTGGCGTCGATGCCGCGTTCCTGGTACTGGTTCATTGCCGAAGCCCCGCAGGCCAGAAGAAAGACCGCGGCCGCGGGAATCAGAACGTCTCCAAACCGGTGATAAGGACCGAGGAAAAAGCCGGTAGCCGCGGAACAAGCGGCGAAGAGAGATACGGCTGGTCTGCAGAGCGTAAGGTAGGATTTCAATATCTGCATTACAAGGTCTTTAAGTACTGTATGATCTCATCGATCTCTTTGTCCGTGACAAGACCCTTCTGCGACGGCATGATCGGTGGAAAACCTTTCACCCGTTCCTTTTCCGGTTCCAGAATCGTCTGCTTAATGAATGCCTCGTCCACAACGATCTCAACTTCCTTCCCGTTGCGGAGGACGATTTCCTTTTTACCGAAGATCCCTTTAAACGTCGGGCCGAGCTTCGGCGTGCCATCTATCGTATGACAAGCAGTACAGCCCTTGACCTCGATAAGCGTGGCGGTATTCGGTGCGGCTGCTTCTTTCTTCTTTGCGACCTTTCTTTCGGGCTTGGCCGCTGTTTGTTTTTTCTCTCCCTGATACCAGGCCTCAAAATCCTTCTCAGGCATGACCTCTACTTTCGTGACCATGGCGGAATGCGCTACGCCGCAGTATTCCGCGCAAAAGAGGTCATACGACCCCAGCTCGTCCGGAAGGAACCAGAGGTGCGTTTCCATACCGGGCACACAGTCCTCCTTGATCCGGTACGCGGGGATGAAAAGGCTGTGCACCACGTCCGTGGAGGTGATCAGAAGATTTATCGGTTTCCGCACCGGGACCCGAAGCACACTGTCTTCTTTGCCGTTCGGGTAGACGAACGTCCAGGACCATTGTCTGGCAATGACCTTCACGGGCATGGCGTCAGGCGGCGGTGTGCGCATGTACGTAAAGCCCTTCCAACCGACCCAGAATATGGCGAGCACGAGGATAGTCGGGATCACGGTCCAGAGGATTTCGAGCGGGACGTTATCCTGTATTTCCTCCGCGGCAGGATGGCGCGTGCTGCTGTACCGTATGACGAAATAGATCATCACGCCGGTAATGAGCATGAGCAGTGTCACGGAGATGCCCATAACGAAAAAGAATGCAATGTCCGCGGGGTTTGCTAAATGAGTCCAACCGGTTATCATGATGTCACCATGAATTTCAAACTCCAAGCACCAAATAGCAAATAAGCTACAATAACCAAGCCGCAAGTTCCAAACTGGTTGATTATTGAAGTTTGGTTATTGGTGATTATTTGTGATTTGAGATTTGCCATTTGGTAATTTCCCTTACCGGTACCAGATATCTAAAAAAGTAAGTCCTATAATAATCGTGATCGTCACGATCGGGACGAGAAGCAACAGCTTGAACAGACGACGTTCATATTTAAGATGCATGAAAATCCAGAGCACGAGGCTCGCCTTGGTCGATGCGATCAACAGGTTGGCGAGCATGCTCCATTTCCCCATCTGCAGCTCGGCCGCCTCGATGGTCAGGCCGGTGAGGAAGAGCAATGCGACCCATACGAGCACGAAGGTCTTTGTGCCGACGATATGTGTTTCCTGATTTGGTTTCATAAAATGATCTCGCCAAAGAGCAATTACTTAATAAGATAAAACAGCGGGAACAGATAAATCCAGATGATGTCGATCAGGTGCCAGAACAGGCCCGTGTTCTCCAGTTTTATATAATCGTTACTCGTTATTCTGCCCTGTTTCGTCAGGATGAGCGTGCCGCAGATGATTGCCGCGCCGATCAATACATGTATCCCGTGGATGCCCGTCATGACGTAGTAGAGGCCAAAATAAAGGATTTTCCCGTGGCTCATGGCCAGAAGCTCGGGCGAGTTTGGATATATACCGTGCAGGATATGGTCTTGCCATTCTATGAATTTATTTACGAGGAAGGCCGCGGCGAAGATGACGGTGACGACCTGGTACAGCATGGAAGCGGTCCGCCTGTTGTTCTTGATCGCCGAAATCGAAAGCGCCATGGTCAAACTGCTCGTGAGTAAAATAACGGTGTTGACTGCACCGAAGACGAGGCTCATTTCCTTGGCGGCTTCGTGAAAGTCCGCTGAATGTACGTCACGATAGACAGCGTAGAGCAGAAACATGCCGCCGAAGAGCAGAATTTCCGTGAACAGGAAAAGCCACATCCCGAGCTTTGCGCCGGTGTAGTCGATGGATTTCTGTTCGTTGTGAGTAAGGTCGGTCATAATGATATTCGGTCCATGCTCTCTGCCCTATGCGCCATGCGGATTACCTATACGTATACGGTCCCTGCGTGACTTCGGGTACCTGGTCGAAATTCTCATGCGGCGGCGGCGAGCTGGTCTGCCACTCGAGCGTAGCGCCGCCCCAGGGGTTCGCGGGCGCCTTTTCCCCTTTGATGAGAGAGTGGATCAGATTATAAAACAGGATGAACAGACCCGCGGCGAGAATCCACGAACCGATGGTCGAGATCAGGTTCGGCGTGTTGAACCGGGGAAGATAATCGTAATAGCGCCTGGGCATGCCTTCGTAACCCACGACGAACATCGAGAAGTAGAGCAGGTTGAAACCGACAAAGAGGACGTAGAACGCGAGTTTTGCCAGATGCTCTTCATACATCCTTCCGAACATCTTGGGAAACCAGTAATGGAGTCCGGCGAACATTCCGAACACGGCCCCGCCGAATATGACGTAGTGGAAGTGGGCCACGATAAAGTAGGTGCCGTGGATGTGCAGGTTGGTGGACAGGGTGCCGTTCACCAGGCCGGTCAGCCCGCCGATCGAAAACAGGAAGATAAAGCCGAGCGTGAACAGGAGCGGCGCATCCACCTTGATGGAGCCCCGGTACATGGTCGCGACCCAGTTGAAGACCTTGACCCCGCTCGGCACGGCAACGAGAAAAGTGAGGAACGAGAAAATGATCCTGGCCGTGTCGCTCATGCCGCTGGTAAACATATGATGGCCCCAGACAAGATAGCCGACAAAGGCGATGGCAATGCTCGATGCGGCGATGGCCGAATAGCCGAAGATGGTCTTGCGCGCAAATACCGGGATGATGTCTGAGACCACGCCCATTGCGGGAAGGATCATGACGTAGACCGCCGGGTGTGAATAGATCCAGAACATGTGCTGGAAAAGAATGGGATCGCCGCCTTTTGCCGGGTCGAAGAAGCCCACGCCCAAGAACCGTTCAACGATAATGAGCACGAGCGTAATAGCGATCACCGGCGTGGCAAGAAGCTGAATCCAGCCCGTGGCATAGATCGACCACGTAAACAGGGGCAATCGCTTCCAGGTCATGCCGGGCGCGCGCAGTTGGTGGATCGTGGTAAGAAAGTTCATGCCCGTGAGCGTGGAGGAAAGGCCGATGAGAAATACGCCGAAGACCGCGAGCGAAATGTTCGTCCCGGTCCTGACGCTGTAGGGAATGTAGAAGGTCCATCCCGTATCGGGCGGGCCGCCGCCGGTAAAGAGCGAGGTGACTGCCAGGGCCGCGCCAATCATGAACAGCCACCACGAGAGAATGTTGATCTTCGGGAAGGCCACGTCGCGCGCGCCGAGCTGGAGCGGCATGATAAAGTTTCCGAGCGACGCGGGGATGCCGGGAATGATAAAGAAGAAGATCATGATCACCCCGTGGAGGGTGAAGACGGCATTATACGTCTGGGCGCTGATGAAATGGGTGCCCGACCGGATCAATTCGAGCCGCATGGTGAGGCCGAGCAGGACGCCTATTCCGAAGAAGGTGAGCGTCGATATAAGGTAGAGCAGGCCGATCCTTTTGTGATCGGTCGTGAACAGCCAGCCGAAGATACCCGGGTATTTACTTTTCGTCGTATAAAAACTTGCTTCCATATAATAGATTGTCTCCGATTTTACTATCACAGCAACTTTGATAAAGTCGTAAAAAATCCTGTCTCACACAAAGCCACGAAGCCACAAAGAGAGAACCGATTCATTACTAATAGGTTTTTCTTCGTGTTCGAAGCCTGCCCTCGGCCAGATCGGGGGTGCCTCCGTGTGAAAATTCGCTTGTTACGAGTTCATCAACTTGAAACTATGTCCACGGAACGCAGGTTGCTCCGATTTACAGGGAGCCCCGCTTTTTCTTCGTCGTGATCAAGAGGTAGGCAAGAAACGACCCGACGAATAGGACCATGATGGTACCCGTGACTTTCAGTATATTGAACACGTAAGATTTCTTGAGCGGATCATAGCTGAAGCAGTACAGAAGCGCTCTGCGGGCCGGCGATCCCACGCGGTCTTCCGATGCTTCGTTCAAGGCCATCGTAACTTCAAAAGGCAGGAAGCTTACTCCCTCAAGGTACCGGACGATCTTTCCCGTCGGCGAGATGACCACGAGCGTTATGGGGTGTGAAAAGTCCGTTCCGTCCCGCTGAAACTTGAACCCGATGGAGTCGGTGAACTTTCTGATATTGGCCTCGTCGCCGGTCAGAAATTTCCATGCATCCTTGGGAAAAGGCTTGTTGATGAGCTTGATATAATTTACCTTCTTGTCGGCGGCGATGCGCGGGGTGTCGTTATTGTCAAAGCTGAGGGTGATGACCTGAAAGTCCTTGCCGGGCTGGACGCGTTCGAGCTTGCCGAGCGCCTGGGCCAGTCCCGAGAGCAGGAGAGGGCATTCATGGGAGCAGCCCAGATAGACCGGCGCAATAATGGTCGGCTTATCGATATATTTTTTGATGTTGATCTTATTGCCGTTCTCGTCAAAGAACACCGCGTCTGCCGGTAGATACTGCCCCAGTTTCTCATCAATGGCGATGTCCGCTGTTGTTGCCGTGGATGTATGACCAAAAGAGCTTGCGGGTGCAAGCATGATGGAGAGAATCACGAGATATGTTTTTATTTGCACGTACGGCTCCTGAGGTCGTTGTTCTTGCAATCAGCGACAGCTGCAGTTGTGTATTCTTGAATCCACCCGGACACTGTCTAAGAATAGCTTAAAAGCGGGAAAAATTCAAGTGAGCATATACGGTAAGCATAAACGCGATGATGTATAATAGTAAATAAGGGTGTATTGGCAGGTAAGGATCCATTACCGCTATTTCCATGACGATCGATAAATCCATATTCGGCCTCCGCTTCGGTTCGCACGAAGAAATATCCCCAAGCCGGGAAGAGCTGGATTCTTTTCTCGGGAGCCCGAAAAAGGAAGAGGGGACGGAGCGGCACGCTGACGACCTGGCAATCTACCGCGACAAGCTTGCCCGTATCGATGCGTACGAACAGCGTCAACTGCATGAGGTGGGACAGCAGGACTTTCGCGAGAAGGTCTACTACGGCGTGCTCCGCCATTCCTGTTTTTTTAATACCGGCCTCAAGTTGGCAATCGAGCAGTATAAATATCATGTGCATGCATTCACCTCGCTTGATTTAAGAAAACCGGCCTCCTTCGTCAAATCCGCCAAGGAAGAGCTCGCCAACCTCAACCCGCGCGGGAAGGACGCTTCGGCCAAACGGGACCGGTTGCAAGGCATGATCGATGAACGAAAAGAGGTCCTCGATCGGCTCGCGAAGAGCCGGGAAACACTCTCCCGGGAGCTTATTGCAATTATCGGGTACATAAGCGGCAACCTGACTAAAATTGAAAGGCTTACCGAAGCCTCGCTTACCGCTATCGAAGGGTCCCGAATGTCGGGAACTGGAGAGAAGCAGGAGATCACGGATGTCAAAAAACAATTCAAAGAACAGCTCAAGGACGCTCTGCACGAGGGGCCGCTCACGAAAGAGCATGTTGAGGCGATAAAACGAGATGTTGACCAGCTCACGAGGGAGATTTCGAGCATTGCCCACGAAGACCTGGATACGCTGACAAGGCTGTATGGAGCGATCCATGATCACGTTGCGAAGTACGCGGGCGCGCTGAACGGTTTTGTTGCTGAGCTCGAACGTCAAGATCGAACCACCGTCGACGAGGAAAAGGCGGTTTTTACGCGAATAGAGCAGCTCCTTGTCGGACTCATTTCGGACTATCAATTTCCGGTACAGACCGCTCCGCTTCACTCCGACACACCCTATGAGGACCTTCTCAGGGAGAAGCGGAACGAAATGCTCGACTGGATCTTCGAACTGCTGCGCAGAGACCGCAGGTCCCGGCATGACCGAAGGTCCGGCAAGGAACGAAGGGTATTGGACGACCCTGAACTCAAGTTTCCGGACCGCCGTAGCGGCAAGGACAGGAGGACCGGCAAAAGACGCAGATGATCCCGTTTTGCATGTAAAAGCGATGCCACATCTTATTTTTTCAACGCCGAGATGTGGAAGAAGTCGGCAATACGGTAGCGCCTGTCCGCAAACCATCGGTAAAAAATGCGGCTCACGAGCGTCGCTCCCGGCAATCTGAAGAGAACTGCTATCAGCCTATACCGCCTGAGCCTCTTGAATATTTCCGGAAGGGCCTTTTCTCCGCTCAACACCGCGCCATCGGGAAGCACGAGGTGTATTGCCCGCGCGCATGCCGCGCGCTCAATGTCGGGAAATATCGCGTCGAGGGTTTCCGATCCACACGGCAGCATCTCGAAAGAGTCTTTCACCTCGTTTTCCTCTATCCATTTCACGGTCTTCGAGCACACGGGGCAGCCTGCGTCGTAGATCAAGGTAGTCTTTTTCATGGCCCCGGTCATCGAGCTACCGTTTTTCATACGCTGCGAGCGGCAAACTGCTTGCCTTCCGTCGGCACGAACGACCTGCCGCGTGCGCGAGCTTTCGCGGCGCAACCCTTGATTTGGTAAAACCGAGATCGGTAAAGTAGCCGGGCTCGTCCCCTGTCACGTAAATGGTCTTCATGGGCGAGTATTCCATCAGGTGACGGGCTATGGACGCGCCGATCCCGCGCCGTTTGTTGTTCTCGGCAATGGTTACGCAGCCGGCATCGGTGTCATCCGATTTTTCCAGAATGCCGAAGCCGATGATGCGGTCTTCCTCGGCCGCAACAACGACGTCGGAGCGCATGAGATCCGGCCCGTCCGTGTTATGGTTATGGCGTTTCAGGTATTCCCGGACCGTGGCAACATCCGACTCGGTTGCGTGCCGGATGTATACGGTTTTTCCCGTGATGCTCGAAATTCCTGTTAATCGGGGATTTTTCATATCAAGCATCCTCCTTGTGGTTCACGTTGATGTCAAGGCATGGCGGATAAGGGAGGACTTTAGAAGTGGAGGATGCGCGTTCTCACGCGGCTTTCTGGGCCTTCTGATTGAGCCGATACGTGATCCTGCCGCGGGTAAGATCATAGGGTGATATCTCGACAATCACATTATCACCCGCTATTATCTTAATGTAGTGCAAACGCATTTTGCCGGATAAATGCGCAAGGACCTTTTGACCCGTCTCCAATTTCACCTGGAACAGGGTATTGGGGAGCGCTTCTATAACCTTCCCGTGCACCTCTATGAAGTCTTCTTTGGGCATCGCCAACCTCGTGCATACCTTAATTATAGCTCACTATCCCGCAACTGTCATGCCCTGATTGGTCGCCAATTGGCCGGATTTAAATTTGAAATCGTTCTTTTTGTCATTTCGAGTGAAGCGAGAAATCTTGGTTTTCCAGGGGGTTGAATGACCCTCTTGGAGCCTGCCCCGAGCATGAAAGGCAGGATTTTTCGCAATGCTCGAAATGACAGCGAGGGGCCTTTACGTGACACGTGAGGGGTTAGAATCCATAAAATTTGACAACGCTCATATGGCATGCTATAGATTAAACAAGGGGCAAAAAGGGGGAAGCCCCAGGTATGACCGGCTTTTTTATCATGGAATCCCTTGAAAGTTATGGGGCATTCTCTGCGGGAAGATAAGGAGGAATGGACATGTATACATCGATTACCGCCGGACAGGTGCTGCAGTCAAAAGGGCAGGGTTTTCATGCAGTCAGTCCTGATATGCTGGCGTACGATGCCCTGGAAATCATGGCGGACAAAAACATCGGGGCCCTGCTGGTCGTGGAAAACGGTCATCTTACGGGAGTGTTCTCGGAGCGGGACTATGCCCGTAAGGTGATCCTGAAGGGGAAATCATCAAAGAGCACCGCGGTACGGGAGTTGATGAGCAGTCCGCCGATCTGTGTCAGTCCTGAGACCTCTTTGCAAGAATGCATGGTGCTTATGTCGAAGAACCACATCCGTCATTTGCCCATCCTGGATAACGGAGCGATCAAGGGCGTCGTGAGCATCCGCGATGTGGTCAACACGATCATGGCTGAGCAGGAAACGGTGATTGAAGAACTCGAGAACTATATCAGCGGCAATGAGTACACGGCGTAGCGGTCCTGTCCTCGCTACGCGTAGAAGTTTTTTCCCGCTTTCGCCATCGATAGTAAAGACGCCGGCGGAGTGAATCGCTCACCGTATTTCTTCGAGTAGGCTTCAAGCTTCCCGATAACTATTTTCAATCCAAGTCTATCCGCGTATCTAAGCAGGCCGCCGCGGAAAGGCGGAAACCCGATGCCGAAAATGAGCGCGGCGTCGAGCAGGTCGGGCCTGTCGATGATCTTTTCTTCCAGGCAGAGCGCGGCTTCCTTGATCATCAGCAAGACAGCCCGGTCTACGATCTCGTCCTGCCCCATCTTTTCCCCGCCTGTCGGAGGAGCTGTCAGCATTTGGTAAACGGACGTATCCGGTCCGTTGCGTTTCTTTCCTTCATAGAGGTAGAACCCCTTGCCGTTCTTCTTGCCGTAATATCCCTTTTTATATAATGCTCCGAGCAGGCCGGAGGGCTTTACGCGCGCGCCCAATCCCTGAAGCAGAATATCGGAAACCTTATTAGCGACATCGATGCCTATCTCGTCAAGCAACAGGAAGGCGCCCATGGGCATGCCGAATTGGAGAAGCGTGCGGTCTATTTCCTCGATCGTTCCGCCCTGTTCGAGCATCATGGCTGCTTCGTTGAGATACGGCATGAGGATGCGGTTCACGAGAAAGCCGGGACCGTCGTTCACGATTACGGGAAGCTTTCCGAGTTTTCTCGAGAGCGTGGCAATGGCCGAGACGGTCTCTTCAGACGTCTTCTTGCCGCGCACCACTTCCACGAGCGGCATCTTTTCCACCGGGTTGAAGAAGTGCATACCCACGACCTGTTCGGGGCGCTTCGATGCCAAGGCCAATTCGGTGATCGAGAGGGAAGAGGTATTCGATGCGAAGAGCGCATGTTCCTTGGCCGTTGCTTCAAAATCACGAAGCACCGCTTTTTTGATGTCCATGTTCTCGACCACTGCTTCGACCACGAGGTCCGCATGATTGAACCCGCTGTAGTCCGTGGCGCCGGTGATCCGGTCGAGACCGTTGCGCGCCTGGATGGGGTTCAAGATGCCTTTTTTACGCCTCTTCTTGAAAATGTCAGCTGCGGTTTTGAATCCCGCGCCGACCGCCTTGGTGTTGATGTCCTTCATTCTTACGAAGAGTCCCTTTTCCGCAAAGAGCTGCGCGATCCCTCCGCCCATGACGCCGGCGCCGAGAACACCCGCGAACGATATCTTTACAGGAGAGGGATGAGGATCTTTCTTCAGCGCTTCGTTCAGGTAAAAAAGGGAAATGAGGTTTTTCGAAATTTCGGTGCATGCAAGTTCGCCGAGGAGCCGGGCCTCGTTTTGGTAACCGGCAGTCAACCCGTGCGACAGCCCATAGCGGACCGCATCGAGGGCTGCAAGCGGGGCAGGATAGTTGCCGCGCGTCTCACTCAACACGGTCTTTTTCGCCATCCAATACACGAACGGCCTGGTAAGGGGATTGCCTTCGAGGACTTTGACTGGGAACGGCCTCTTCGCCCGAATGCCGTTTGGACGGGGTTTTCCCACGGCCTTCTTTGCCGTCTCTACGGCGATTGTCAGCAACGTCTCCGGGTAGGTCACCACATCTGCAAGCCCTATTTTTTTGGCTTTTGAAGCGTAAACGGATTTGCCGCTCAAGATCAGATCGAGCGCATTCGTGAGTCCCAGGAGCCGCGGCAAGCGTTGGGTGCCGCCGAAGCCGGGGAGGATGCCGAGCTTTACTTCAGGCAGCGCAAAAGCTGTCTTGGGATCGTTGCTGATCACCCGATAGGCGCAGGCAAGGGCGAGTTCCATTCCGCCGCCCATGCACGGGCCGTGAACGGCGGCTACGGTGGGGAAGGGCAGAGACTCAAGCTTTGAAAAGATCTCCTGACCCTTTCTCGCAATACGCTCGCCTGCGTCGCGCTCTTGAATGCCTTGTATCTCCGCAATGTCCGCGCCGACGATGAAGCTCCCGGCCTTGTTGCTGCGGAATACGAGCGCCTTGATTTCCTTCCGCGCAGCGAGCGTATCGAGCAGCGTGTTCAACTCGCCCATAACCTGCACGGTGAGTTTGTTGACCTTTTCGTTGGGCAGGTCCAGGGTGACGATTGCGATGCCGTCTTTATCTATCTCGTATTGAAATGCTGACATAGGTCCTCACTCCTAACCCGGACAAGCCGGTATTGAAATCTTTTAGACAGGATTACAGGATAAAATCGGATTTAAAGCTTAAACCATCCTGTACATCCGGTTATCCTGTCAAAAAAGTTTTCGATTTTTCTTTCCATTTTGAGAAGAGTTTGTTTATACTTACCAAAAGCCGTCTTTGCGAGCATAGCGAAGCAATCTCGTAGTTTGTAACTGTCCGGAAAAATGAGATTGCCGCGTCCCCCGGATCGTGTCCGGGGCTAAAGGCACTCCTCGCAATGACAGCACTGGAGACTTTTTACGAAACCATCATGACATGATTTGAGAATAATACTCTGCGGTCCAGCGGTAGAAAAAAACGTTTTATCTTCTTTCAACAATCATCGCGCCGCCCAAACCGCCCCCGATGCAGATCGAGGCAAGTCCGGTCGCAAGGCCGCGGCGCTCCATCTCTTTCAGGAGCGTGATCACGATCCTGAGGCCCGACGACCCCACCGGATGGCCCAGGGCGATGGCCCCGCCGTTCACATTCAGAATCTCGTTTTTAAATTCCCCGATCGGCTCATCATTGTTGAGATGCTTTTTGAAAAACTCTTTCGATACCGCGGCCCGTTCACACGCGAGCACCTGGGCGGCAAAGGCCTCGTTGATTTCCAGCAGCTCGATGTCCGCGAGTTTCATACCCGCGATCTTGAGCGCCTTGTGCGTTGCGAAGACCGGGCCGAGGCCCATGCGCGCCGGGTCGAGCCCTGCAAAGGCAACTGCCTTGATGGAACCGAGCGCACGGTATCCGAGCTCCGCTGCCTTGTCCGCGCTCATGATGAGCGCCGCCGCGGCGCCGTCGGTGATGGGAGACGAGTTCCCTGCGGTGACGGTCCCCGAGCGTTTATCAAAGAAGGGAGGCAGTTTCTGGAGCGCTTCGCTGGTCTGGTTTTTACGCGGACCGATGTCTTCTTCCACGGCTTCGAACTTCGGCGGCACGTAGAAGGGTATGATTTCATTCTTGAACTTTCCGGCCTCGTTCGCCGCGGTCCATCGCTGGTGGCTCTGAAGCGCGAATGCGTCCTGTTCCTGCCGCGTGATGCCGAAGTCCCGCACGAGCACCTCCGCGGTCTGGCCCATGTTCAGCCCGGAGATGGGATCGCTGAGGCCCAAGTTAAGACCAGGGATCGGCACGAAATCCTTGGGTCTAAGTGAGCTGGCAGCGGCCAGTTTTGCGCCGATGCTTTTTGCGCGCGCTATGGCCGTGAAAACGTCTCTCAACTTATTTGTGGTGTAGAACCCGTAGTTGGACATGGACTCCACGCCGGCGACGAGCACGATCCGGCTCATGTTCGCGAGGATCTGTGTGTATGCGCTTGCCGCCGCCTGCATGCCCGACGCGCAGTTGCGCTGTACGCTGTACGCGGGGATGCGTTCGGGAAGCCCTGCGCGCAGAGCAATCACGCGTGCGATATTCGCAACAGCGGCAGGCATGCCCGCGTTGCCGACGATCACCTCGTCGATTGTTTGCGTGTCAATGCTCGTGCGCGTCACGAGTTCCTTGACCGCGGCAGCGCCGAGATCCTCAGCCGGCACGTCCTTGAACGCCGTGCCTGCCTTGGCGTAAGGAGTGCGTATTCCCTCAATGATGACGACGTTATTCATGAGCACCTCACGATGTAATAAGCAACAACCAAATCCTGTTATTCAAATAGTCAGAACCCGCCCTTTTTGTCATTTCGAGTGAAACGAGAAATCTTGGTTTACCAGACGGTTGAAAGACCCCTCTCGGAGCCTGCCCCAAGCAAGATTCCTCAGTCGCTTCGTTCTTTCGGAATGACACGCGGGGGTAGGGGCGACGGCTATGTGAATTTACTTTTCTGCTGCTGCCGCTTGGTCTTTTATTTTCTTCAGTGCTTCGTCCCGCAGCACCCGACGCAGCACCTTGCCCACGAGCGTCTTCGGGAGCTGGTCGCGGAATTCGATCTCCTTGGGGACCTTGAATTTCGAGAGCTGTTCCTGGCAGAACCGGATGATTTCATCGGCAGTCGCCGTCTCCCGGTCATTCAGTACGACGTATGCTTTTATCGTTTCGCCCTGAAACTCCTGGGGGAGGCCGATCACGACCGCTTCCTTCACCTTCGGGTGCATGTAGAGCACTTCTTCGACTTCCCGGGGGTAAACGTTTTCTCCCACCGTCTTGATCATGTCCTTGATCCGGTCTACAATGAAAAAATAGCCCTCTTCGTCCATCCTGGCGGTGTCGCCGGTATGGAGCCATCCTCCGCGCAGCGCATGGGCCGTTTCTTGGGGTTTGTTCCAGTAGCCCTTCATCACCTGCGGGCCTTTGACGACAAGCTCTCCGGTTTCGCCCACGGGCAGGACCCGCGTACCCGTTTCAACATCGACGATCAGCGCTTCGGTATTCGGCCAGGGCAGGCCGATGCTCCCGGATTTTCTCCTGCCGAAGATGGGGTTCGCGTGGGTCACCGGAGACGCCTCGGAAAGACCGTATCCCTCCACGATTCGCGCCTTGGTCAAGTGCTCAAACCGTTCCTGTACTTCGTGCATGAGCGGTCCTGCTCCGCTGAGCGCTGCCTCGATCGAGGTGAGGTCGTATTTCCCGACCTCCGGATAATTGCCGATCGCGAGATACATGGCCTGGATGCCGGGGAAGATCGTAGGCCGGTGCTTGTGGATGAGGCTGAGGACTTCTTTCGTGTGAAATTTCGGGAGCAGGATCAGCTCTGCGCCGATCAGCACGCCCAGGTTCATGGCAATGGTCATTCCGTAAACATGAAAGAAGGGAATGACGGCAAGGATGATGTCTCCTCCTTCTTTCAAATGAGTAAACCAAGACCTGCTCTGCATCGCGTTCACGACCATGTTCCGGTGTGTCAGCATGGCGCCCTTGGGGATTCCGGTCGTGCCGCCGGTATATTGCAGCAGCGCGACATCATCTGCGGTTACCGTTGTGTCCACGGGGGTTGCCGGCTCGCGTTTGATGAGGTGCATGAAATCATATATCGGAGCCGCCCGCTTCACGCTGACCCACTGCTTTTCGATCCTGGCCTTAATAGGGTAGAGCCAGTTCAGCGGGAAAGGCAGAAAATCCTTTATGCCGCAGAGAATTAAATGTTTTACTTTTGTCTTCGGCAGGACGTGGGACACGACGGGATAGAACAGGTCCACTGCCACAAGCGTTTCGGCGCCGCTGTCTTTAAGCTGGACCTCGAGTTCGTGTTCATGATAGAGGGGGTTGGTGGCTACGGCAATGGCGCCTGTTCTGAGCGTTCCGTAGTAGGCAATGACCATCTGCGGAATGTTCGGGAGCATGAGCGCCACGCGGTCCCCCTTCCGGACCCCGAGGCTGGTGAGCGCATGGGCAAATTGGTTCGCAAGCCTGTCGAGTTCGGCGTAGGAAATCCGATTTCCATAGAAGAGGAGCGAGGTCTGATTGGGATATCTGGACGCGGTCTGTGCCAGGACAGCGCCGAGCGTGGCATCAGGATACGAGAGCTCGGCAGGGATGCCGGCCTCATAAAATTTTATCCAGGGATGTTCGGTGTACGGTTTCGCATTTGATCGGACAGTTTCCATCGGATGCCTCTCTCGGAATGATTCTGGCTCGCCGCGCTTCTACTCAAGACGAGCGTGGAAGATTATTTCAGATTAGTTCAGTCTGAAATAGAGTCATTTTTATTATAGCATATTCCGGGAATGACGCTCCGACTACCGTCTTGTCCTCGCATGAGAACTGCGCTGGGCGGTAACGCGATGGGGCTGTTGCCGGGAGGCTCCTGCCTTTTGCTTTTCCTCGGCCGTGCGTCTGATCTCCTTGGCGTACATGCTTTCGTCCGCCCAGGCCACGGGGACCTTCTTGCCGATAAATTTTTCGATCTCTTCGAGCGAGTACACGTATTCTTCGTCCGCGAGGCTCACGGCTTTACCGCTCGCCCCGGCCCGCCCGGTGCGTCCGATCCGGTGTACGTAGTCCTCCGCATCCTGCGGAAGGTCGTAGTTGATCACGTGGGTCACGCCTTCGACGTGGATGCCCCGGCTCGCCACGTCGGTCGCCACGAGGATGGGGAGCTTGTCCTCCTTGAAATCCGCCAGGATCCGCAGCCGTTTTTTTTGCTCGATGTCTCCGGTAATGGCCTGCGCTTTCCAGTCGTTGCGGTTCAGACGCTCCACGACCATATCGGCCGCGCGACGGGTGTTGACGAAGATG